>OGGQ01000062.1_pt1 | contig 134315 bp, 114 predicted proteins | sample 1571191 | NCBI WGS metagenome assembly OGGQ01 (sample SAMEA2582061, study PRJEB24529) | metagenome | biome: Human gut stool | place: China | collected 2011
AACCAACTGAGCTACTAAGGAATTTTCTCAAAAGCGATGCAAATATAGGGGTTTTCAGGAAAACTGCAAAATATTTTCAAGAAAATTTGAAGAAAAATGTTGATGGTGGCTATTAATTCGTGAAAATGGAAGAACAGCATGATGAAAAATTGTAGTTTTGTGCATCAATTAAAAAATGACAGTTATGGATTACATGAAAGAATTGAACGTGGCCATCACGGTTTGCGATAAAGAAGGTAAGATTCTTCAAATGAATGATAAATCTCAAAAAACGAATCATGGTGATCTTGTCGGACAGAACGTGTTGGATTGTCACCCGGAGCCTGCCCGGACGAAGTTGGTGCGGTTGATGGAGGAACATGCCACGAATGCTTACACGATCGAGAAAAACGGTGTGAAAAAATTGATTTACCAAACCCCCTGGTACGAGAATGGCGAGTTTATGGGATTGGTGGAATTTTCCTTAGAGATTCCTTTTGAAATGCCACATTACATCCGTAAACCGAAAACGGAGTAGAAATTTTTGATTCGTTAGTAAAACTTTTTAATGATTAATAAGGTATAATCGTGATATACATAATAACGAATATACCTTATTAACCATGGAAAAGAAACAAAAACTTACCACTGAGGCCGGGGCGCCGGTTGGTGATAATCAAAACATTCAGACTGCAGGACCTCATGGGCCGGCTCTCTTGCAAAACGTTTGGCTAATCGAGAAATTGGCTCATTTTAATCGTGAACGGATTCCAGAACGAATCGTGCATGCCAAGGGAAGTGGGGCGTTTGGCACGTTTACGGTGACGAATGATATTACCCGTTACACGAAGGCGAGTATTTTTGCACGGGTCGGTAAGAAAACCGACGTGTTCATGCGTTTTTCCACGGTAGCGGGGGAACGAGGAGCTGCCGATACGGAACGGGATGTCCGGGGATTTGCCATGAAATTTTATACTGACGAGGGAAACTGGGATCTGGTTGGGAATAACACGCCTGTTTTCTTTATCCGGGATCCATTGAAGTTTCCCGATTTTATTCACACGCAAAAGCGGGATCCGAAAACAAATTTGAGAAGTAACACGGCAATGTGGGACTTTTGGAGTTTGTCTCCGGAGACGTTACATCAGGTCATGATCTTGATGAGTGATCGGGGTATCCCTCAAGATTTTCGTCATATGCACGGTTTCGGAAGTCATACATTTAGTTTTTATAACGAGTATAATGAACGTTGCTGGGTGAAATTCCATTTACGCTGTATGCAGGGAATTGCTAACTTCACGAACGAAGAGGCGGAAAAGATCGTGGCAAAAGACCGGGAACATTCTCAGCGGGATTTGTTCGAGAGTATCGAGAAAGGAGATTTTCCGAAATGGAAAATGTGTGTGCAAATCATGCCGGAGAAAGATGCGGAGACTTATCGTTTCAATCCTTTCGACCTGACGAAAGTATGGAGTCATAAGGATTATCCGTTGATTGAGGTCGGGGTGATCGAGTTGAACCGGAATCCAGAGAATTATTTTGCTGACGTGGAACAATCAGCATTTAATCCGGCCAACGTGGTTCCAGGTATCCATTTCTCACCGGATAAGATGTTGCAAGGGCGGTTGTTTGCTTATGGTGATGCTCATCGTTACCGTTTGGGGGTTAATGCCGATTCCATTCCAGTAAATGCGCCTCGTTGCCCGATGCATAATTATCACCGGGATGGAGCCATACGGGTAGACGGTAACGGTGGTGGTGCGGTGAACTACGAGCCGAACAGTTTTGGAGGCCCGGTAGATAATCACGTTTATAATCAACCGCCTTTCGAGATTCGGGGGATGGGTAGTCATTACCAACAGGATAAGGATTACTATACGCAACCGGGTGATTTGTATCGTTTGGTACCGGAAGATGAGAAAATGCGGATTCACACGAATGTTGCCACGGCTATGGAAGGTGTACCCATGAATATAAAAGTGCGGGTAGCTGCTCGTTTCTATCAGGCTGATGAACGTTGTGGTAAGGGGATTGCCGAGGCGGCAGGCTTGGATATGAATGAGGTTCTTGCTGAGGTGAAACGCCAACAGCAAGAAGATTAATAATTAATTTTTACTGACTGACGGTTGGGGAATACGTTGTGTGTTCTGGAATAATTCGTGATCGGATTTCCCCAACTGTCAGTTTTTATTTTGTCCCGTGTAAACAAGTGTGTGATGATTTCGGGGAATTACGTGGGGTATTATTGTTGTTATTTATGTTTTTTTTGCTTTTTCGGTATGGAATAAAAACCTTTTTTTGCACAGCGGTGAGTTTGTTTGAAATAATACCTATTGTCTTATGCCAGATGAGTTGATACTTTTCGAAAAAATGCAACGAGGAGATACTTCCGCTTTGGAGTACTTTTTTCGAGAGTACACGGATGTACTGTATTATCGTGCATTGGGCTTTGTAAAGGACAATTTGGCTGCAGAAGATATCGTGCAGGAGGTATTCATTCGTTTCTGGCAATTACGGAAAAATCTGAAAATAACGGATTCTGTTCCCGGTTATTTGTGCAAGGCAGTGGACCATCGTTGCCACAATTATCTAGAGCATTTGAAAGTGAAACATCGTTACGAGGAAAGTCAGAAATGGGAAGAGGTGATGGAGGAGGTTTCGGAGGATGAAGAGGAGTTGAATATCATGCGGGAACGATTGAAAATGTTTGTTGATTCGTTGCCGGAGAAATGCCGGGAGATATTCATTTTGGCTTGTATTGAAGGTTTAAAGTATAAACAAGTGGCTGAAAAATTAGATGTTTCTGTTAATACAGTTAAAACACAATTAAAAAGTGCTTATAGTAAATTGCGGGCCGAGTTTAATGAAAATGATTTGGAAATCATTGTATTACTAATTTTTTTAGGATATATGTAAAAAAACTCTTCTTTTTTCACCCTTTTTTCCCTGTTCCCTGTCATTAGTGTGTTTGAAGGATAATAAAAATGTAAAGACAGGTTTTGCAAATGGAGAAAGAAGAACTACATAAGAAGCTGGATAATTTCTTGGAGGGTAATAACGAAGAGAGTATGGATGGGGAATTATTTTCGCTATTGGTCCGCATGGATGAGTGCCGGAAAAAAGCTTGTCCTCCCAACAAAGAACGTATGTGGAAACATGTTCGCAACGCATTGAAGCTTTCCCGGAGGAGAGAATTAATGCGCAAATGGGCGGTAGCAGCTGCTATTGTGATGCCTCTTGCTGTCGGTCTCTGTTTTTATAATTATCGTTCTGACGAGGTGGCTCCAGTGCCGGAGAATATGGGGAAACGTCATCAAGTGTCGCTTACTTTGAATGACGGGAGGGTACTTCAAGTACAACAATGGAATAACGATTCGGTAATTCAGGAAAGCGGAACCGGGATTTTGGTCAGTGTCGGGCAACAAATGATTTATCATGCTGAGAAAGTACAGTTAAAAGAAGAGATTTTTAATACGTTGAGTGTTCCTCGCTCCACGGAATATCAGGTGCAATTGTCAGATGGTACACGAGTGTGGTTGAATTCGGAATCGGAATTACGTTATCCGGTTGATTTTGTCAGTACAGAACGAAAAGTTTTTCTTAGGGGAGAGGCTTATTTTCAGGTGGCGAAAGACACGACTAAACCTTTCCGAGTTGTGGTAAACGACATGATGGTGGAGGCTTTGGGCACGGGCTTCAATATCAACGCCTATCAGGATGACAATTGTTTGCGTACTACTTTGGTAGAGGGAAAAGTTCGGGTTTCATATTCGGATACTCGTCAGGAATGTATTCTTGTGCCGGGCGAGCAGGCTGTTTTGAAGGAAGGGGTACTTACATCTGGACAAGTAAATGTGGATGATATTATCGCTTGGAAAAAGGGACGTTTCGTGTTTAGTGATATGCCGTTGGAAACCATTGCTAATCAATTAGAGCGTTGGTATGATGTGGAGATTCGTTTTGATGACACGGTGGCGAAATATTATCGTTTTACCGGAGTTATGAAACGTTATAATGAATTAGAACAGGTGTTAGGCTTAATAGAAGAGACGACCAATGTCAGATTCAAAGTGGAAGGGCGGCAGGTGAGAGTATTTCGGAATTTATAATAAAAAAACGGTAACCGTTGATGCGATTACCGTAGGTGTGTTTTAATCGGCCGGACACAAATTGCAGTAGGCGTCCGGTAATTGTTAAACCCATAACTACAAATGTATGAATTTTTTATTGAAAACATGGAGGTTTATGAAATTAACCGTTTTTTTAATCCTCTTTGGAATTTTGAGATTAAATGCGGGCACTTATGTTCAGGCAGACAGCATTAGTCTCGATCTAAGTAATGTGACCTGTAAAGAGGCGCTTGATGCGATAAAAAAACAGACTAATCTGGATTTTTTTTACAACAATCAGGAAATTAATGCCATGGGTAAAGTTTCTGTGCGTTGTCGGAATGTTTCATTGGAAGCGGCTTTGCGACAAGTTCTGGGAAAGAATTTCACGTTCCGAATCGTTGATAATACCGTTGTTATCCGTCCCGAGAAAATGAAACCAGATCCCGTGAAACAACAGGTCGTCAAAGGTGTTGTTGTGGATGCTCAAGGATTGCCTCTGCCGGGTGTGACTGTTTTATTGAAAGGTACAACTTTGGGAACGTCAACAGATATGGATGGAAACTTTACTCTTTCTTTCCCCCATACAGCAGGTTCAGTTTTACAGTTTTCATTTATCGGTATGAAAATGGCTGAAGTTACATTTTCCGGGCAGGCGAATCTGAAAATCGTGTTGGAAGAGGAAACAACCCAGATGGATGAGGTGGTTGTGACCGGAATCTTCGAGCGTAAATCTGAAAGTTTTACCGGTTCTGCGACGACATATAAGAAGGAGGATTTGAAAATGATGGGATCGCAAAATATATTACAGAGTCTGAGAACTTTGGATCCTTCTTTTCATATTACCCCGAATAATGAGTTCGGTTCTGATCCGAATAAATTACCTGACATTGATATTCGTGGTAAAACGAGTATTGTTAATTTGAAAGAGGATTATGCTGTTGATCCCAACCAGCCTTTGTTTATTTTAGATGGTTTTGAGGTAGATTTGCAGACGATTGTTGATTTGAACATGGAACGAGTAGCTTCTGTTACCATTTTAAAAGATGCCGCATCTACGGCAATCTATGGTTCTCGTGCTGCTAATGGTGTGGTGGTAGTTGAAACTAAGCGTCCTGCTCCGGGGACATTGCGATTATCTTATAATGGAGACTTCACGGTGCAGATGCCAGATCTCAGTGATTACAATATGATGAATGCCGCTGAAAAATTGGAATTTGAGTGGTTGACCGGATATTACACGAAAACTTCGAATGCAGAATATTTGGTTGATCGGATGAATCTTTATAACCAACGGTTGAGAAATGTGCAGAGTGGAGTGGATACTTATTGGTTAAGTGAACCGGTTAGAACGGGGTTTTCTCATAAACACAATATGTATGTTGAAGGGGGTGATGATGCTATGTTGTATGGGGTCGGTCTAAGCTATAACGGTACTCAAGGGGTGATGAAGCAATCTGGACGGGATGTTTTGAGTTTCAATATTGATTTGCGCTATAGGAAGGGTAAATTCAGTTTTGACAACAAATTTACTTTGGATTATACAGAAAGTCAGAATGCTCCTCAAAGTTTTTCCGTGTATGTGCAGACAAATCCTTATTACCCGAAAGATTATGAAGGTTCTGTTCCAAAGTATTTGGAAGAATCTTCTATAGATGGTGGTTTTTGGGTGAATAAAGTAGAAAATCCTTTGTATAATGCTAGTTTAAATTATTTGGATGGTTCAAAAGAAATTTCTTTTCGGAATAATTTCCAAATGGAATGGCGTCCGATGGATGGTATTATGGCACGTGGACGAATCAGTTTAACAAAAGCTAATAACAAGGGAGAAAAGTTTAAATCTCCATTCCATACTGATTTTGACGAGACGGAAAAGACAGAACGGGGTTCCTATTCGAAATCAACGACAGATCGTTGGGGGTATGACGGGGATGTAACCGTGACGTATGGAAAGTTATTGGCTGATATGCATCAGGTAAATGCCGTGCTAGGTTGGAATTTCTCGTCTACACGCTTGATTAATGATGCGTTTACGGCTATCGGTTTTCCGGATGATAATGTCCCGAATCCCGCTTTTGCCAACGAGTATGCCACGGAAAGTAAACCATCATACAGTGAATCCACGACACGTAGTACGAGTTTTTATATGAATCTTAATTATGCTTATAATAATCGATATTTGTTGGATGTAAATTTCCGTAAAGATGGATCTTCCGTATTCGGAACGAACAAACGATTTACAGATAGCTGGTCAGTGGGAGTTGCTTGGAATATTCATAATGAGGCTTTTATGGGAGATTGGGTGGATTGGTTTAAATTGCGTTTTTCAGTCGGTAATCCGGGAAATCAGAATTTCTCTGCTTATAAAGCTTATACAACTTATGTGTATAATACGAACTTGCAAAATGCTTTCGGAATGGGAGCCAATGTTTCGGGATTCGGGAATCCCGACCTGAAATGGCAGAAGACGATGGATTATAACTTGGGATTGGATTTGACTGTGTTGAATAATCGTTTGAAATTCAATACTGATGTTTATTGGAAAGATACCGATCCGATGCTGGTAACCACTTCCATTGCTTCTTCAACAGGACGTGATTCTTATATTACGAATTTGGGAGCGCAGCGAACGAAAGGGGTTAGTTTCAATGTTGTGGGGACTATTTGGGAAAACACCGAGGATCGCCTTAATTGGTCATTGTCTTTGAATGGACGGCATCAAAAGCAGAATTACCGTAACATCGGGTCAAGCCTGGAGTTACTGAATGACGAGTTGAAGTCTACTTCTTTGACGAGATATCGGGACGGTGGAAGTCCGACAGATATATGGGCAGTTCGTTCTGCTGGTATAGACCCGATGACGGGTAAGGAGATTTACATTAAAAAGGATGGAAGTTATACTTTCGATTATGATATTAACGACGAGATGGTGGTAGGCAATACCGAACCTTTATTGGAGGGGGTGTTTGGGACGAATCTTTATTATAAAGGATTTTCTTTCAGTGCTTATTTCCGTTATCGGATAGATGCAGACTATTTCAATACAGAATTATATAATCGCATTGAAAATTTGAAAACGACGGAAATGACTAGTTATAATCAAGATAAGCGTGCATTGTACGATCGTTGGCAGCAACCTGGAGATCAAGCCCAATATAAAAAGATTACAGAGACTGTCAGCGATAATGAAACGGCTCCCATGACTTCTCGGTATGTTCAGAAAGAAAATACACTTAGTGGTGAATCGATATCATTGGCTTATGAATTTGGGGAACAGAAATGGTTGAAAAAAGTGTTTTTAAAGAATATGACTATTCGTGCCAATATGAATGACATTTTTCGTTGTTCGACCATTAAGGCGGAAAGAGGTACTTCTTATCCGTTCGCTAGAACTGTTTCTTTTTCAGTGAATATGACATTTTAAGAATAAGTAAAAAATGAAACTATGAGAAAAGTGATTATTATATTGACAGCTCTGGCGGGAAGCTTATTCTTCAATAGCTGTAATAGTTGGCTGGATGTAAAGCCTTATGATTCTATGGCAGAAGAACAGCTTTATTCTACGGAGAATGGGATTCAGCGGGCTTTGAACGGTTTGTACCTGAGTCTTGCATCGAATGACTTGTATGCAGAGAATTTAGGAGGGGGTGCTATTGATGTATTGGGACAGCGGTATAAATTGTCCAGCGAACATTCTTATTATGATTTAAGCGAATATAAATACACGAATGACGGTCCGAAAGAGACTTTTGAGGCAATTTGGAAGGCTGCTTACAAGTTGATCGCAGATTGTAATGAATTTTTGGAACAAGTTCCTAGGCATCAGGATTTATTGTCCCAGGGAAATTATAAAATGATGATGGGGGAGGCTCTGGCTATCCGAACATTATTGCATTTTGATATGTTTCGGATTTTCGGACCCGTGTACACGGAAGCGAATAAGCAAGAAGCTTCTATCCCTTATTATAGTATGGTGACAGATGTTACACAACCTATCCTGTCAACGGAAGAACTAGTTGAACATTTATTTGCGGATATTGATTCGGCAATCGTGTTGTTGTCAAAAGATGTGATTTTAGCGGACGGGGTTGTTAAAGGTGAAGGATTTTGGGATTATCGTAATTTACGTTTGAATTACTATGCCGTATGGGCATTGAAGGCACGTATGTGTTGGTATTTGGGAAATGCGTATGCTGATGAGGCTTACCGGATTGCAACTGCTTTGTTGGAGGGGAAAGATCCTAAAACAAATGAGGTAAATAATTTTAATACGGTTTTTGAACCGGTTTCTCAAAATGTGGCGGTGACCGATCGAGTTTTCTTTAGTGAAGAGTTGTTTGCCTTGCATAATATGAAGCGTACTACGGTTTATAAAGAGTTATTTAGTTCTGATTTGGAAGATAATAATATATTGTTGTCTACAGAGGATTATATGAATAAGCTTTTTGATGAACCCAACGATTATCGTTGGCATTCTTGGGAGGTCGCTACCGGGCGTCAAACTTCCGGATTGATGGTATTTGTCAAATATGTAGAACAGACGGAAAATAGAAATGATCCTTACTTGTATGAAATCCAATCCATGTTGCGGTTGAGTGAACTCTATTTGATTGCTGCGGCAACAGCTCCCGATGATGCAACAGTTACTGCTTGGCTTGAAAAATTGCGAATGATGAGAGGTTATCAGTCTGGAATGGTAGGTTCGGATGCTCAGAAAGTATTGCAGCAGGAATGGGAAAAAGAATTTTATGGTGAAGGACAGTATTATTATTTTTTGAAACGCAACGGTAAGACTTCTGTTTCTGGACCGAATGGATCTAAGAAACCGAATTATGTTATTCCATTGCCTGAGAGTGAAACAAATAATAGACGCGATTAAGAAGAATGGATTATGAAAGGAATATTGATATTTTTAGGAGTTGTTTTACTTTGCTGGAGTTGCGAAGAGGACAAATTGGATTTGTACAAAGGTGAGGGTAGTGTTTATTTTTGTTACCCGAAGGTTACTTCTGAAGTGTCCAACGTGTATATGGATACAACAATCTTTTCTTTTGCGATGTATAATGTGCAAGATACGGTTGTTAGGCTATCAGTCAAGGCTTTGGGTGATATGGTTAATCATGAACGGAGATTTAAAGTACAAGTAGAGAGTACAACGGCTATTGCGGGGACGAATTATGATGAGTTGCAATCCGAATACATACTACCTAAAGACAGTGTGTACGGGGAGATTCCAATTCATATTTACCGGGAGGGATTGTCAGATACCACGGTTTCCATTGAATTGCGTTTAGTGGCCAATGAATATTTTCAACAGGACCTTCCCCGGAAGATTGTAGATAAAGACACAATTGATATTACTCGTCATGTGCTGATGTTTACAAGTAAATTGACGCGTCCGTCTATGTGGATGACTTCTATGTTAGGGTATTTTTCCGAGGTGAAGTTTAACTTCTTTAATCAAGAGATGGGATTTGAGCCTGGTGATTGGTTTAGCGCTGATAACGAAATAAAAAGTAGTATTGGAAACAAAATGATAATAGCGAAGGTCTATTTTGCCAATTATTTGAATGCTATCATTGAGGCTGGTGATCCGACAAAAATGCCACAAGATCCTGAAAACTCGAATGAAGCGGACAAGGGATACATGACTTTCCCGGGAGTGACGATACCGGAAGATTGGCCAATGGCTTCAGAATTAAAAACAAACAATTAAAGGAAAGACGATATGATAAGATATATCACGATTGGATTGATAACTCTATTAACGGGAATGTTAAATTCTTGTTATGAAGATAAAGGTCATTATAAATATGATTGGGTGCAAGAAATTGATTTAACAGACGTGTTGAAGGACACCACAGTTGGACGAGGTAATGTGTTGCATATTGAAGTTGATTTAAAAAAGCGGCTATTAGATTCCGAAAATGAGACGGAAGTTGCTAATCCGGATGATTATACTTTCGAATGGAAGGCTCTTACGGGGGAGGAAAATGTGATCTTGGGGACCGATAAAGATTTGACTGATACAATTTGGTTGGCGAGTGGGAATAGTTATCAAGTAAATTACACGGTAACTGAGAAAAAGACGGGGGTATCTTGGATTTCTGATTTTAAATTGAATGTAGTTGAGGGGGTAAAGGGTGGATTTATTTTTATGACAGAAGATACGGATCGTAAAGTCGATATTGAAATTTATGCAGATGATACGGAAGGAAATAAGATTCATAGAACCGGTTTGTTGAGTAGTTCGGGATTCCCTTATCTTTCCGGAGGTGCGAATTCAATCGCATATACAAATGTTAGGGCTTGGGGAGGACGAAGGTTATGGGTGGCAACCGGTGAGGCTAGTGGCTGGTTGGATATGCCTGATTTTTCGTGGAAAGACAAAAATATGTTGAGAATGATTATGTTGACTCCCCAGCCGGTTAGTTATACGATGAAATCGATGTATTGTTTGAGTGATCAATTTATGTATTTTTTCACAGCGGAGGGAAATGTACATCTTTTGACTTCCCGGGGAATTCTTTCAGCAGATATTACTTATGTGAATAACAGGAAATTCCAAGCGGCTCCTTACTATGGGGGTGATAACAGTCATGCGGCAATTTTGTTCGATAGGGATAGGAGGCGTTTTGTTTCCTATGCGATGCAATCCGGGGGAATGGTAACAGAATCTTGTTATGATATAGATGATAATTCCGCTATCCCGAATTCGGATTTATTGTGCATGCAACAGTTGTCCAGTATGAATACCGTGGCGATTGTGAAAGATGAGGACGGAATATATCAGCGTTGTCAATTTAGTATGATTCGGAATTCGACGAGTGGTTCGTATGAAGGACATTTGGATCAAAAGGAGGAGTTGAAGGGGAATGCGGCAATGATTGAAGATGCTGAATATACTGTTATTGATAAGCTGAACGGTTTCTTGTATTTCTCCATTGGTAATAAATTATATACATATCGGAAAGGAATTGATGAATGTGTTGAAGTGAATTTACAGGGAGTGAATTTTGACCCGATTGTTTCTTTAAATGTGATTGCGCATAACGATTATAAAGCAAATGTTTTTGTTGCTACATATAGCGAAACGAATAAGGGTAAAGTTTACAGACTTACTCCGGAGAGTACTGATAGTCGTAATTTGACCGTGGAGGAAGTGATCGATACGGAAGGGGCTGTGAAATGTATAACTTATTGGTAATTTTGAGTTCGAGGTATGAAAATGAAATTTGTATTATTGATAATATGCCTGTTTTTTGTTCGTGTATTACCTGCCCAGAAACCGGTGACGATTGAATGTCGTATAGGAGAAGGGATAGGAAAAATTATGCAGTTGTCCGGGGTGAATAATGGACAGCAAAAAATATTGGCAAGTGCTTCTTATGCTCAGAATGGTTATTATGGTTTTCGTTTTATTCCGGAATATGAAGGTTTTTATGTTTTGGGTGACGGTAAGAATCATGAATATCCGCTTTATTTGAAAGCTGGAGATGCCGTATCTCTTTTTATGGATAAAGACACAATTTACCTAACAGGTAAGAATAATACTGCTGAGAATAAAGTGTTGTACGACTGGGTGAATCTTTCTAAACGAGTTTGTGAGAAATCAATATTTTTTACTCGTTCTCGTAGTACTTATGAAGATTTTTTCCCGGAATTTGAAGTTCTACTTTCGAAAATAAAACCATTCTGCAAGAATATTGAAACGAAGAATTCTCGTTTTAATGAGTTAATGAAACATTTTATTAGCTATGAATTGGATCGTTTTGCGTTGAATTTTATTTATACTCCACGTTCTAAACATCCTTCTAAAGAGCAACGTATTGCCTATTATAATTCTATTGTTGATAATAATAAGTTTCAAGATGAGGTGATTTTGGAAATGCCTGATGGGATAAAACTTTTGAAATTGTATATGATGTTTTATTGCCTAGAAAATAAAAAGAATGCCAGTGATTTACAAGAGTCTTTGGCTGTCATTCCAAATAAAAAGTTGCAGGGGACGTTGGTTGTTGAACAGGCAAAAGGGTTCGGACGTTCTTATTTCGAGTATATGGAATTTATGGAGAAGGCTAAAAAATATGTGGATGCTGATCAGTTGAAAATATTGGAGGATAAGGCTTCCGAACTCTACGAGGCAAAGAAAGGTGAGAGAGCGATAGATTTCACCTGTCCGGATGCCAATGGTAAAATGCATTCTTTGTCAGATTATAAAGGGAAAGTGGTAGTGGTGGATGTGTGGGCAACGTGGTGTGGACCTTGTCGGGCAGAATTACCGCATTTGAAGAAATTGGAGAAAGCGATGGAAGGTAAGGATGTCGTTTTTATCGGGGTATCTGTTGATGAGAAAAAGAATTACGAGAAGTGGAAAAAATTCTTGGTAGAAGAACAATTACCCGGAGTACAATTATTTGCTGATGGATGGAGTAAAATAACGAAAGATTATAAGATAACGGGGATTCCTCGCTTTATGGTTTTTGCTAAGGATGGTAGTATCGTGGAATCTCACGCTCCTCGTCCTTCTGATCCTTCTTTACAGGATATGATTGAGAGTGAACTTCGTAAATAATAGAAAAATGAGACTTTATAGGTCTCATTTTTTATTATTATTTTCCCTTGTTAGATCCCGTGAGCGAAAACTCCGGGAAATTTTCTTTTATAAAACTTTTTGGGAGCTTCTTGATGACTTCCCGGTACGAGTGTTCAACGAGTTCTTCTATGAACTTATCGGGCAGGGAGCCGTGCATATTTATCCCGTTCCAATATTTTTTGTTGAAATGGTAGGCCGGGGTGATTTCAGTGTATTTTTCCCGTAATTCGATGGCCCAATCCGGGTCGCATTTTACAGCAATCCATTCGAACGGCATAATGTCCGTGCAACAAAACATTTTATTGAAAACCTTGAAGACTAACGTGGTTTCGTCAAAAGGAAATTCTTCGGTCGTGTGAGGAAAAGAGAGGCATAACTCTCGAAGTTCTACAATGTCCATAAAATTCATGTTATTACCACAAAGATAGGTATTTTTGTTTATTTCATTGGGAGGACTTCATCTTTTTGATATCTTCTGCAATAAGATTTTTGCCTTTTCCCTTTTGCTTTGTAGCATCCCAAAGTTTAGACAGTATAGATATACCAGTTGAAAATCGTTTTTGTTTTCCATTTACTGCAATTTTACAATAAATAGGTGCTTCTCCCTTCGTGTTAGTTTTGAAGGTGTAAATGAAATAATAAATACTAACTTTTACTATCATTCGATGTCGCTTTATTAGCACTTAATCAGGTTGTTATGAGGGGTGTTGGTATACTTTTGAAAGAGTACCAAAAATGACGGAAATAGTGCACCAAAAAGTGCACCAAATATAGCCTGTTTTTGAAGATATAGAATTGATTGAAAAAAGAAAAACCACTGAAAATCAGTGGTTATCTCTTGAAGGGGTGGAGTAGCAGGGAATCGAACCCTGGTCCAAACACGGAATCCATATGCTTTCTACATGCTTAGCTTTTTGTTGGTTTTCGAATATAGCCCGGAAAAAGGCACCCAAACTATACCTTAGCTTCTGTTATTTCACCAACGTCACGAAGCAAAACGTTGACTAACCTCGTATTGCCTGCACCCCGAATGCTGGTTGGCACAAGGTGGGACCGCCAGCGGGATGTCTCGTCTCCACTACCTTGAGCGGAGATTAAGCCTCAATCTACTATGATTCGATTAGGCAGCAAGAGCGTAATTTCTTTCGCCAATTAAAATTTTGCGTCCGGGATTAACGGGCCGGCTTCACTACGCCCGACATGCTTACATACCTATTCATCATGCTGTCAAATCCACGTCTACCCCATAGATATGTGAATACAAAGATACAAATATAATTGAAAATGTATAATTGAAAATTGAAAATTATTCCATCAGATGCTCGATGAGGATCTTGATGCCGATGCCGATGAGAATGATGCCTCCGAATAATTCAACGTTGATACCTTTGATTTTACCGAAGCGATAACCGCAGATAACTCCAATCAAAGAGAGGGAGAAAGTTACGAATCCAATGATAAAGGCGGGAAAATAAATACTTGTTTTAAGGAATGCCATGCTGACACCCACGGCTAGAGCGTCGATGCTGGTGGCTACTCCCAAGGTGAGCAAGGTCTTGGTGGAAAAAGACGAGATGGTGGTTTCTTCTTCCCTGAAAGATTCGTAGATCATTTTGCCACCTAGAAAACCAAGAAGGATAAAAGCAATCCAATGATCGAAGGTGGTAATGTATGAACTGAAACTGACTCCCATGAGCCAGCCGAATAATGTCATCCCTCCTTGAAAAATCCCCATGGTAAAGGCTAGGCGTAAAGATTGTCGCATGCAGAAAGGACGCATAACGATTCCGCCGCTAATACTTACGGCAAGACTATCCATAGCTAAGCCAACGGCGATTAATAATATGGAGATGATTCCCATTCGTGAAATTTTTGGCAAAAGTATAAAATTGATAGAGGAAATGAATGTAAAAAATGTAACTTTGTAAAGATAGAGTGATTATTTATAATAAATATAGATATGAATTTACAGACGAAGATTACTGTTGCGGCTCCGGATTTCTTGATAGATTATAATTCTAGATTGATGATGTTGGGTTCGTGTTTTGCCGAAAACATGGGGAGTAAGTTTTCATATTATAAATTTGACGTGGATGTGAATCCCTGTGGGATAATTTATAATCCGTTATCCGTGGCGAACGTGTTACGGCTGATCGTGGAAGGGAAACAATTCGAGAAAAGCGATTTGAGACAAGTCGGTGGCAAATGGGTGAGTTTGTATCATCACGGGGCTTTTTCTTCGACAGACCCGGATGAATGTCTGCGCCGGATAAACGATCGTTTGACGAAAGCTACAGGGGAACTTCGTACGTTGGATTTATTGGTAATCACATGGGGAACGGCTTGGGTGTATAGATATACACGAGAGAATATAGTCGTGTCGAACTGTCATAAGATTCCTTCACAGGAGTTTGAACGTAGTCGGTTGAGCGTGGAGGATATTGTGAAGGAGTACTTGGTGCTGATCGGGCGTTTACGGGAGATCAATCCGGGACTTCGGATTTTATTCACGGTAAGTCCCATTCGGCATTGGAAAGATGGGGCTCACGGAAATCAGTTGAGCAAAGCAACTTTATTGTTGGCTATTGATCGGTTACGGGAAGAATTGCAACACGTGTATTATTTTCCGGCCTATGAAATTGTGTTGGATGAATTGCGTGATTACCGTTTTTATGCGGATGATATGTTACATATGTCCGGTTTCACGGTGGATTATATTTGGGAACGTTTCCTTTATAGTTTTATTAGTCCCGAAGTGTTGGGTTTGATGAATCAGATCGGGAGAGTCAATAAGGGGGTGGCACATCGACCTTTTGATCCCCAGTCAGAAGAATATCACCGTTTGGTGAAAAAAATGTTGGCAGAAATAGCCATGATTTCCCGTTCATATCCTATGATTGATTTCTCGGAGGAAAAGAGAAAGTTGAATGAGGTTATTGTAGGGTAGACTCCTTCATGGGCTTTCCTTCCTCCGTACCAACTCTTGTATCTGTTCGTTATCTGTTCGTTATCCTGTCGTTAAATCGTCCATTTATAGGAACGGAGGCATAACGAGGAGATAACGACAAAATAGCGTGTAGATGTAAGAACAAGACAAAAGGAGGTATGGAAATGTGATATTCCTGTAAATTACGATAGAGGAACTGCCGGGGGAGCGTTTACCGTGTCTTGCTCCACGACGGGATTCAATTCGTGTAGGTAAATTGTCGTTTTTACCGGGTAAGCGCCTGAATACTTTTTGCGGATTCGTTTTAGAGCAGGGATTGCCTCTATGCGAGTACGGAAGTTCCCTACTCGGATTTTGAAATCGGGATCGGTGTATTGCAGGTATGCCGGAATGTCTGGGAACTCTTCTTCGAATCGTTTGGTATAATTTTTCAGCGTGTCGATGTTTGTGCCGTATGAACTACGGGATAGGATTTGGATGCGGTACCCTTGAAAGAGCTGTTCTTTCCGGTTCACGGAAATATTTAGTTTTAATAGTTGTTCGATTTTCGGATCGGCATGAATGATCACTTTACCACTGGTGATGGAGTCTGTTTCCGAGAGTCGTTTCACGAAATCAATCTCTTTTTTGACCGGGGGAATAGAATCTGTTTGCGCCCAAGCGAGGGACGTGATGAAAAGTGATAATATGACGAGTGTTAATTTCATGGGTAAATGTCTATCGTGAGTTCAACTAATTCGACTTCAATCGACAAAGATAGTATAATTTGTCTTTTTGTGGTAGAAAAATAGATAAATAACACTATTTTTGTAGTCGCAAAAATTTTAGCGTTCTACATGAAAAAGGAAGAATAAGATGAATCAAGTAACAGATCAACAAATCATTGAGATATTGAGAAAAGAGGCCGTTCCGGCTTTGGGGTGTACCGAACCGGTAGCCTGTGCTTTGGCGTGTGCAAAGTGTAAAGAAGTATTAGGAAGTGTGCCCGAGCGTTTGGATGTGCTGGTTAGTGGAAATATTTATAAGAACGGCATGGGGGTTGGTATTCCGGGAACGGGAATGGTTGGATTGCCTATTGCTGCGGCTTTAGGAGCTGTTTGTGGAAAATCCGAATACGGGTTGGAAGTGCTGAAGGAGGTGAACGTGGGGGATAACCTGCAGCGTGCAAAAGATATGTTAGGGCAGGTGACGGTTTCATTGAAAGAGGATGCGCCGGATAAATTGTATGCCGAGGCTTTGGCCACGAAAGGAAATGATACGGTAAAAGTGATTATCGCTCATACGCACACCAATATCGTTTTGGTAGAGAAAAACGGGGAAGAGATTTTCAAAAGAGAATTCCGTTTGGATACTTCAAAACCAGAGGATAAGGGTCCGGAGTTAAGTGTTAAACGAATTTGGGATTTCGTGCATGAGGTGGACGTGAAAGATATCGAGTTCGTGTTGCAGGGAGCCGAGATGAACAAAGCTATTTCAGCCGAGGGGTTGAACTCGGAATATGGCTTGCAGATTGGTAAGACGTTAAAAGAGAATATAGATAAAGGCTTGTTGGAAGATGACTTGCTGAATCGCACGTTAATTCGTGCTACGGCTGCATCGGATGCTCGTATGGACGGATGCCCGAAACCGGTGATGACGAATTCCGGTAGTGGTAATCAAGGTATCACGGTGTATTTGCCGGTTGTGGTGGCTGCCGAGAAATTCGGGGCTTCCCGCGAGCAATTAGCCCGTGCCTTGGCATTGAGTAACTTGATCGCCGTGCATATTCACCATTATATGGGACACCTTTCAGCTCTTTGCGGAATTCTGATTGCCGGAACAGGGGCTGCATCTGCAATTACCTATTTGATGGGTGGAACTTACGATAATATGGTGAACACGATCAAGACGATGTGTTCTAACTTGACGGGTATGATGTGTGACGGGGCAAAACAGGGATGTGCCTTGAAGGTGTATTCCGGTGTATCGGCTGCCGTGCAAGCTGCCTTGTTGTCCATGAGAGGAATCAAAACGAATAATGACGGGATCGTGGAGGAAGATATTGAGCGTACTATTCGTAACGTGGGATTGATCGGAACGAAAGGTATGGAGGAGACGGACAAGACGATCTTGAATATCATGTGCAATAAAAAATAATAGAAGGAATTGAATCCGTACGTGAATATACACACGCATCATGTTGGCGAAGGAATTAACATTCTGGATGTTGGTGAAGGAAAGGCGTGGGTGGAAAAAGAAAAAAGACGGGAATTGGTCGAGGGGCAGAACGTGTTTTATTCCGTGGGTGTTCATCCCATGAAGTTAAACGAGCTGGGAGAGAGTGTTTTCGTGGGGATAGAAGATACGGTACGGATAAAAAAAGTAATAGCGATAGGAGAGTGCGGTTTGGACCGTCGCTCTCCTATTTGCATGAAAACGCAGGAAGAGATACTGGAAGTTCAAGTCCGTTTGGCGGAAGAGCTGTGTAAGCCATTGATTATCCATTGCGTGAAGGCGTATTCGGAATTGATTGCCGTGAGGAAACGAACGAAATCATCCGTGCCTTGGATTGTTCATGGGTATAATAATAACGAACGGATATTGCGACAGTTGTTGGATTGCGAGTTCTATATTTCCGTGGGTGCGGCATTGTCGGATTCACGTTCGAATGCTTTTCAGTTATTACGGATGATCCCGGCGGAAAGGTTGTTTTTGGAGAATGATGATAAAGAGGTTGAGATTTCGGTTATTTACGAGACGGCATCTGCCATTTTAGGAGTGGACGTGGAGACGATGAAGGAAATAACGGGGAATAATTATAATAAAGTTTTTAGAAAATAATATGGATTGGCTGAGTAGAACGGAGTTGCTTCTAGGAGAAGAACGATTGGGTTTGTTGAAGAATGCTCACGTGTTGGTGGCGGGATTGGGAGGCGTCGGGGCGTATGCTGCAGAACAATTATGTCGGGCAGGGATCGGGGAAATGACGATCATCGACGGGGATTGCGTGGATGTGACGAATAAGAATCGTCAGCTTCCGGCATTGGATAGTAACATCGGTAAAGCGAAAGCCGAGGTAATGGCAGCCCGGTTCCGGGATATAAACCCGGATATTCAATTACACGTCATCAATGATTTTATCAAAGATGACCGGATGATTGATATTTTGGAAATGGCGGAGTATGATTACGTGGTGGATGCCATTGATACGTTGGCACCCAAAATATTTCTAATTTATCATAGTTTGCAGAAAGGTTACCGGGTGGTGAGTTGCATGGGAGCCGGGGGAAAGATGGATCCCGAACAAATCCGGATAGCCGATATTTCCAAATCTTATAATTGTAATCTGGCCCGCATGTTAAGAAAAAGATTGCATAAGTTAGGGGTTTATAAAGGAGTAAAAGTAGTGTTTTCGCCCGAAGAAGTTGATCCGGAGGCGGTTGTTTTGAGCGAGAGCGAGAATAAGAAATCGAATGTCGGTACGATTTCTTATATGCCCCCTCTTTTCGGATGTTTCTGTGCCTCGGTAGTTATCCGGGATATAACCGGCAAGTAATTCGGGTGAACGGTGTTGTTTAGGTGGCTTCTGCTTAGTACAGGAATAAAAAATGTTTTTTTAGCAAATTCCCGATTTGTTTTTGTAATTGTTCTGCCTGAATCGGTTTGGACGTGTAAGCGTTGAACCCACTATTCAGAATGTGTTGTTCATCTTCGGCATAAGCAAAGGCTGTTATTGCCATAACGGGTACATCGGGGGATATTTCCCGTATTTTTTGAGTAGCTTCATACCCGTCCATCTTCGGCATATTTATATCCATTAATACAAGGTGTGGGTTGTGTTGTTTGAATAATTGTACGGCTTCCTCTCCATCCCAGGCATGAATTAATGTGTAATTTTTTTTCAGTATGGTTTCAAATAACTTGTAATTGCTTTCATTGTCCTCGGCTATTAAGATGACGAGTTTATCTTTTTTGTCCACGAGACGAGGGGTTTCGGGTGCTTTGGCGATATTATCTCCTGCTTGATCTGCTTGATGATAGGGAAGAGTAAACCAAAATGTACTTCCTTCACCTTCTTTTGATTTTACTCCGATTTTGCCCCCCATGCTTGTGATGATGGTTTGGCAAATGGGTAACCCCAGGCCTGTACCTTGTGCAAAATTGTTGAGTTTAACAAAACGTTCAAAAACACGGTTTACTTGACTTTCGGGGATACCGCATCCCGTGTCACTCACGTAGAAATATAATGAATCTTCGTTTTGAAGGTTGTAGCCGAACTCGATGCTACCTCGTTGCGTGAATTTCATCGCATTGTTAATCATGTTCGTGATGACTTGAGTCAAGCGGTTTTTATCGGTACTGATGTAACATGACGGTAAAGTCCGTTTGTATAGAATACAGACGTTTTTGTTTTGGTTCCTCATTTTAGTGGACTCTTCTATGTCCATGAACAATTCGTCGACATTAATGTTGTTGTACGAGAATTCCAGTACGCCTGCTTCTATTTTTGAAAGGTCTAGAATATCGTTGATTAATTGGAGGAGTAGGTTGTTGTTGTTTTCGATGATTTGTATGTATTCCTGTTTTTCTTCATCAATATCCGAGTTCATCGATGCCAGAATACCAGAGAAACCGACAATGGCGTTCAGGGGAGTTCGAATTTCGTGGCTCATGTTTGCTAGGAAGGCGGATTTCAATTTGTTTGACTCTTCGGCTTTCTCTTTGGCTTTTATCAAGTCATTTTCCATGGCTTTTCTTTGAGTGATAATCAAAGAAGAACCGACTAGCGTTTTCGCTTTTCCCGCTTGGTTGTATTCATCGATGGTGGCTTGAACTTCCACCCATTCGTAATGGACGGAATAGCCTTTGTTGGAAATAACCCGGAACTCTTCTTTTATTCTCGGAACTTTCCCCTCTATCAAACTTTGGTAAGCATTTCTTACCCGATCAATATCTTGTTTGCAAATATTGGAAAAATAGGATGAATCCGGAACGGATAATTGTTGTTCTTCGGCAGGGGAGTTATTGCCACTGATTTCAATGGGACGGTTTACATCACATAGAATCGTATGTTTTTCCAAATCCCATTTCCATGGAGTGATATTGGCGACATCGAGTGCCGTCGATAACTTGTGGTTGGTTGAGCGTAATATTTGTTGAACTTGTGCCAGTTCCGTGTTGTCCACGCAGAAAACATCTAAGAAGCCTTTTTTGGGGGAACAGGTAATGATAACCGTTAGGTAAATATGTTTAGCTTCCCAATAGTATTGAAAGGATAGTTCCTTTTTGTTCTGCAATGAATTGTAAAGATCTATACATCTGGTGTGTTGTCCGCTTGTTTCGCTGTATTTCTTTCCTAGAATATTGCTTTTTGCAGTAATATATTTTTCAAAAGTGGGGTTGACTTCCTTGAATATAAAGTCTATTACTCGTCCTTCCTTGTTATATATCAATTCTTCTTTTATATATATAATGGGCATATTTTTGAACAGACTGTTGTATTCTTCCATGGCATTTAGTCGGGCATTCCTTTCTTTTGCAAGTTTTTTTAGCCAAATGATATACAGGCAAATGGCAAGAAAGGCTATAGGGATAATGTAAAACCAATTTTTTTCCAAAAATGTGGGAGGTGTGTTGTAGAAGTAAGTATTGGGAGGACATAAATTTATATCCAATTCCCAATTCTCTAGATCCGGATAATTTAGTATCGGGGTCACGGGAGGTATTTCTATGGTTTGAATGCCTTGAGAATGGGGATTTTTTAACTCTTGTTCGATAGTCTCTAGGAGTTTGCCTTTTAAAATATCTTCTCTTTGATAACATCCTCCAAGAATCCCGTTGGTTATTGCTACGTTATTATTATTTAGGGTGAAAATGGGAACTTTTGAGTAATTACTCAGTACTTTAGAAATGTCAGAAGAAAGAATTAGGTTCCCTTGCTGGTTAGTTTGGCTGTACCAAGAAGAGAATAAAATGCAGGATGGGGAATCCAGGTATTTTAATGAATCAATCAAATCATCATTTGTGATTTCTCCTGCCACTAGATGTTTGACTTGAACATCGGGGAATTGTGTCCTCATGACTTCATCAACTTCATGACGGTATTGAGCATTAATAAAACGTCCGTCAGATAAAAAGACGAGTTTGTGCATTTTTGGGTACAGAGTTTTCATCAATTCAAGGGTTTCCTTAACGTAACAGGGAACTTGGAAAATGGTTAGGGGAATATCACCTTGATAAGAATTTAAGGGTATTCTCTCGTTTTGCGGGATAAAAGACTTTTTCAAGTAAGCTTCCTTGGAGCCTATGTATCTTTTTTCACAACAGATGATGGTTGGAATGTCTTTCCATTTTTTCTCAATATCTTCCTTTAACAATACCCAAGCCGAGGTTCCCAGCAGGATAATTAATTGGGGTTTGAGTTTGGCGTATTTTCTGGCAAATCGGAGCTTGTATTGCTTTAGGGCTTCATCATTGTTGATGGTGAGCATGTTCATGTGTTCGGTGTAAATGTTGACATTGTTATTGTGTGCCGTGTATTTCAAGTAAATGGGGGCAATAAGGTTATCACTCCATTGCGTAATAGACGTGTAGGAATTTATGATTAGGATATTGCTGGGCGGGATATTTTGGGATTGGGCTGAGCAAAAAGAGTGAGAGATTGCCAATAAGAAAATAACTGGCAATAATATTTTCTTGATAATTGAAGTTACCATTTGAATTTACATTTTTATTAAATTATGTGCAAATGTAATTTTAATTGTTTGATTTTTTATTAATGAAAGGAAAAAATAATAGAAGATTGTGATGCTAAAAAGGGGTTGCCCGGCAAATAAATGTAGGCACCCCCCTCGTGAATTTTAATACATAATATTTTATGGATAATTTCCAATATAGATTTTATGCCCTTAATTTTTGTGCTGTTAATCGATCCATTTTGGTTTCAGCGTATTCTTTGGTAATTGTGATTGATTCACAATTTTGAGAAGGGATCTCGAACATCAGATCCGTCATAATGGCTTCGCAGATGGAACGTAACCCGCGGGCACCCAGTTTGAATTCCACGGCCTTGTCCACGATGTACTCGAAAACGTCCTCGTTGAAATTCAGCGTAATATTATCCAGCTCAAATAGTTTCACGTATTGGCGGATAATAGCGTTCTTGGGTTCCGTGAGAATGTTGCGCAGGGCTTGACGATCAAGTGGCTCTAGATAGGTTAATACCGGGAGACGACCGATGATTTCGGGAATTAACCCGAAGGATTTTAAATCTTGTGGTGCGATATATTGCAACATATTATCCCGATCAAGAACGGCTGTTTCTTTGCTTGCCGTGAAACCAACAACCTGCGTGTTCATTCGTTGGGCGATTTTCTTTTCGATCCCGTCGAATGCTCCCCCGCAGATGAACAAGATGTTTTTCGTGTTCACGGGGATCATCTTTTGGTCGGGATGTTTACGTCCGCCTTGAGGGGGAACGTTCACGATAGAACCTTCCAGTAGTTTCAATAATCCTTGTTGCACCCCTTCACCGCTCACGTCACGAGTGATGGACGGGTTGTCTCCTTTGCGGGCAATCTTGTCGATCTCGTCAATGAAAACGATCCCTTTTTCGGCAGCATCCACGTCATAGTCGGCAGCTTGTAATAAACGGGTCAAAATGGATTCTATGTCCTCGCCCACGTAGCCGGCTTCCGTCAACACGGTTGCATCGACAATGGTGAAAGGTACGTGCAGCATCTTGGCAATGGTTCGGGCCAATAGGGTTTTCCCGGTTCCCGTGCGTCCTACCATGATGATGTTTGACTTTTCGATCTCCACGTCGTCATTGGAATGTTTTTGTGTCAATCGTTTATAATGGTTGTAAACAGCCACGGCGAGATGCTTTTTCGCCTCGTCTTGTCCGATTACGTATTGATCCATGAATTGTTTGATCTCGATCGGTTTTTTTACCTCGATGTGATCCATATCAAGAGGGGTAGAGTGACCTCTTTGTTCTTCCTGTACGATGTCATATGCTTGTTGTGCACACATATCACAGATAAAACCGTCTACCCCAGAAATCAGAAGATCAACCTCGCTACGTGATCTTCCGCAAAATGAACATTTGTCTTGCATTATTTGTGTTCTCGAATTAATACCGTGTCAATCATCCCGTATTCTTTGGCTTCAGTTGCAGTCATCCAGTAATCGCGGTCAGAGTCTTTTTCTACTTTCTTGATCGAGTTTCCGGAATGATCGGCGATGATTTGGTAAAGTTCTTTTTTTAGTTTCATGATCTCGCGGGCCGTGATTTCAATATCAGAGGCTTGTCCTTGGGCTCCACCCATAGGTTGGTGGATCATGATACGCGAATGTTGTAAGGCGGAACGCTTGCCTTTCGTGCCGGCGGTCATCAGCACGGCACCCATGGATGCGGCCATTCCGGTACAGATGGTTGCCACGTCACATTGTATGTATTGCATTGTGTCGTAAATACCTAATCCGGCGTAAACCGAGCCACCTGGAGTGTTGAAATAAATTTGAATATCCTTGCTCGGGTCAGCCGACTCCAAGAATAATAATTGTGCCATGATAATGTTGGCAACATCGTCATCAATGGGTACTCCGAGGAAAATAATCCGATCCATCATTAACCGGGAAAATACGTCCATACTCGCCACGTTTAACTGGCGTTCCTCTATAATTGTCGGATTTATATAGCTGGAGACCGTAGATTCAAACCGGTGAAGGTTCAAACTGCTGATCCCTTTATGCTTGGTTGCATATTTTTTAAATTCGTCCTGTGAAAACATAGTCATATATGTATTTTGGTTATACGGGTGCTAAGTTACGAAAAAAGGAGGGGAAAATAAAGTTTTTTGTGGTTCCCCCAGCTGTTAGTAGTAGATTTTTCCCTTTTTTTGTTTTTTCACAAGATATTTTTTGACTAAAATGTTGTTTATCTCTGTCTTTTTTGAGTCGGCATTTGAGGGGGTAAGGTCTTTTTCGTGACTAGTTTCCAGAATGTCTATAATTTTCGCTTTTCTTTTTAGTTTTGGGAAGACGAGAGAAATAAGAATATTCTTTCTATTGCATCCCCTAACGATTAATAGACGATCCATGGGGAGATCTCCGTCGTATCTGCGAACCATGTAAACATCCCCGTTTTTCTTGTCAACGAGTTGATAACCGTAACCGTAAGTTACCCATTGCGAGTCAAAATAGATCGGTTGTACGAAAGTGACTATAGTTTCATGACGACGCTTCTCTATACTATATAAACGCGGCATGATGGGTTCGTATTTTTCACAAGGAGGGGCGAAATGGATGTCCTTACTTTGTAAAACATAACCTTCGTTGAACATTTCCCGGTCACTCTTTTTGTTTTGAGCCGAGACTGTTATCCCGCAAACTAACAGGATAAGCATCATGAATAAATATTTACCGTCCTTCATCATTTCTTTTTTAGTGCTTGTTAAACTTACGGGCAAGGTGCAAAAAATATCCTAATATAGCAAGGTTTAATGCTATGTGCTGGTAATTTATTTCCAAATAATTTCCACGATATGGTCTATGTCTGTGGGGACTTCGTTCAATTGAAGGAGGATTCCTTCTTTGGTTTTCTTGTATTTTACTGGAGTTTGATCCTTGAAACATACAATACTCTTTATTTTTCTGTCCGTGGTGGGAAGAAGTAGTTCCGTTTTGTTCAAGTTTAGAATGTGGATGTAGAGTTTATTCCCTTTTTGGGTTGTGACACCCCAGTCTTGTTGAGGGATAATCCCGGCACGGGTGCCTTGGATGGTTTCACCGTAAGTGCGCATCCATTCGCCGATTTCTTTCAAGTGTCTTACCGATCCTTCGGGGAAATCTCCTCCCGGACGGGGACCCACGTTTAATAGTAAATTTGCATTATTCCCGGCGGCTCCTACCAGCGTGTGGATGAGTTGTTTCGTGGATTTGAAATTTCGGTCATTGATATTATATCCCCACGTGTTGTTCATGGTTTCACAACTTTCCAACGGCAAGGCGCTGATTTCCGCATCGGCAGAATACCCGGCTTTGTTTTGTCCCGGTAGATCCCGTTCGAACATCTGGAAATCTTCTCCCTCAAAAGGTGCTTTGTGATGATTATTCCCGATCAGACATCCCGGTTGAAGACGGTGAATCAGGGTGTATTGCCTTTCCAGTTGCCAGTCCGCATCGGGTTTATCCCACCAACCGTCGAACCAGATACCACCGATCGGGCCGTAATTGGTAAGTAATTCGGTCAACTGGGCATCCATGAATTTTAAATAATCTTCCCACGTGCCGGAAGGAGTACGTCCCGTGTTCCGTCCCGTGCGCCCCCACGGGTAATAATCCGGTCGGTGCCAGTCGATATGGGAATAGTAGAAGAATAATTTAAGTCCGTGTTTTTGGCAGGCTTCGGCCAATTCCTTGATGACATCTCGTTTGAAAGGAGTTGCTTTGACAATGTTGTAATCCGATTGTTTCGTGTCGAACATCGAGAACCCGTCGTGATGGCGGGAGGTGAAACAGATGTATTTCATCCCGGCATCCTTGGCGATGCGTACCCACTCGTCCGCATTGAATTTGGAGGGATAGAATCCGTCTGCCAGTTTTTGGTACTCCGCCTCGTTCAGGCTTTTGTTGGTCAGCACCCATTCGCCGTCAGCCAGCATACTGTATATCCCCCAGTGGATAAACATACCGAATTTGGCATCCCGGAACCATTCCCGGTTGGTAAGATTCTCCTGTGAGGGAACGTATTTTTCTTGAGCAGAACAGAATACAACAGTTAAAAATAAAAGCGTGGTAATGAATATATTTTTCATGTTAAGGATTAGATTAAATTTTCACGAAAGTAATAAATGTAAAGAAAATGATCAAATGTTTAATAAATAAAACGGGGAAAACTGCTGAAATAAAAAAGGTGCCCCAAAAGTTTTTTCATGATGTGTTTGGTTAATTCTTTTTCTGGTTGATGTTCTGGTGTGAAAGCTAATTGGAAGAGGGGTTTAAGCTGAAAAATGTAACGTGAAATTTAGTCTGTTTGATAAATAATTTGAAATAAATTTTCAAAAACGCTTGTATGTTCGAAATAAAGCGTATCTTTGTCCCAGATTGAGTTGAATTATTTGTATTTAAATCACTTTCCTATCAATGTATTTGTATCGTTAAGTAGACTTTTTTCCAATGAGACCATTCTCAATCGCTTTTATTAATTAATCAAAAATTGTACTTGATGAACATTTACATTTCAAATTTAAGTTATGGCGTTGATGACGCAGATTTAAACACGTTGTTTGCAGAATATGGTGAAGTTACTTCTGCAAAAGTTATTATGGATCGGGAAACTGGTAGATCAAGAGGATTCGGTTTTGTTGAGATTGCTGATGAGGCAATGGGACAAAAAGCAATCGATGAATTGAACGGTGCTGAATATGATGGTAAAGTCATTACCGTGAATGTGGCTAAACCGAGAGAAGATAGATCAAACGGTGGAGGTCGCGGAGGATATAACAGAGGTGGCGGAAGTCGCGGAGGTTATAATTCAAACAGAAGGTATTAAGATGTTATATATTCTGAAGAAAAGAGGCTTGGAAACGAGCCTCTTTTCTTGTTTTTAAATATTTAATAACCAGAGTAACAAACCGGCAGGAAGGTAGTCTGCCAATTCTTGACGGAGTTTTTTCAAGGCTATTTCGATGTGTTTTTCTACCGTGCGGGGAGAGATTTCCAACTCTTCGGCGATTTGAGTGATACTTTTGTCATTGAAACGATTCATGATGAAAATCTTTTGACATTGAGGGGGAAGCTGACGGATTGCCTTTTCAATATGTTCCTGAAGTTCTGATTCCACGTAATATTCCCACGTGAGTAATCCGGTAATATCCCCTTTTTGTAAAATTTGTTCTTGGTATTTTCAGGTTTATCCAACGAAATTAGTCGGGGGTGGAGAAGATTGGTTGCGTGTGACTTATTGTATGCCTTGGACAAGTACTCCAATTGAAGGAATTGAAGGGAGTAACCCGATTTGGTGTCAGGTGAAATCAATTACTTCGGAAGGCGGGGATGCTGCTAAATTAGCCGCTTACATTTCTGTCCGAGGGAATGGTGTCCTATCCGTTCCGGTGGATAATGACGTTCCTCGAGGAAGGTATAGTATATCTTTAAACTTTTGGAATGAAGGCTGGTCAAAGGATGTGAATGATTGTTTTACGATTATTGTGAGATAGTAACTACACGAGAATGGCATAATAAATGTTGTTGGACATAATTCCTTCTACTTTGATTATGTCATTCTCGTGGTTTTACTTGTTACTTTTTTTGTTATTACGTAATCTGCCTCTCGATATTCCGGGTCTTGTTTCGAAGTTTATACCGATTTAGAACAACTGTTGGGAATCCGTTTCAAATGGTTAAGCGTGATGTTCTACTTCGATTTGTTGGCATGTGATGTGCGGAATATTTTTGTCGTCCATGAAAACCTAGCGAGAACGAGCCGAAAATAGGAAGAAGATGGGCACGAGCAATACGAAGTCTTCGGAGAATGACGATATGTAATTCCCGAGTAAATGGAATTTTATTTTGTAGACTTTTCTTGGATTTATATACTTTCTGTATTTAGTTTCTCTTCAGTAAAAGTTCAATTTAATTTTTCCCGAGAAGAAATATTTTGGGGAGATTATTTTACTTTTGCTGTAGAATTAAACACATAAAATTAGAGAAGAAATGACAGCAAATTGGTTTGAAGCGAAGGTAAAATACGTGAAAGTGGGTGAGGATGGAAAAGAAAAAAAGATGTCCGAGTTGTATTTGTTAGATGCGATGTCTTATACAGAGGCTGAAAGTCGGATTACCGAGAATTTGAGAGAAATGATCCAAGGGGATTTTTATATCGTGGGATTGAAGAAATCGAATATCACGGAGTTGGTGGAGTCGAATGATGGGAATGACGATAAGTGGTTCAAGGCCAAAGTGGCTATTATTGATGCCGATCAGATCAGTGGCAAGGAGAAAAAATCGAACCAATATTACTTGGTTGCGGGAGCGGATATTGACAGTGCGTTGGCTAATTTGCATAAAAGTCTGTCAACTTACGTGGTGCCTTTCGAGATCAGTTCCTTGGCGGATACAAATATTATGGACGTGTTCCCTTATTTCTCGGATGATGCCGATCAGAAGATTCCTTCTAACTTGAAGCCTTTAGACAGTATAGAAGCGGATTTGTAAGGTTCGTGAAGTCCATAAGTTTATAAAGTCCAAAGTATATATGGTTTGTGTCTCTGAAGTGTTTATAGGCTTTATGGCTTTGGACTTTATAGGCATTTGCAGACTCGTTACTTTCTTTTTCGGAAACGTTTGTAAAAAAGCATTGCGTCGAGCTTTATTTTGTTAAAGTATACTGTATTTTATTGATATCCAGCGATGTGATTCCCATGAAGAAGAGTCGTGATTTTTTGATTAAAATTTGGCTTTATACTATTAACTTTTTACCTTTGCCGGATTAATTTTCTTCGGGTCGTTTGTTATGAACAAGAGACATTTTGTTATTGTTTTTGACGATCGGGTGAAACTTGAAAGAAATTCAAACGTATTTGGAAATAATTAATCTATAGAGTTATGAAAACAAGAATAGAACATGATTTACTCGGCAATAAAGAAGTGCCGATGGATGCATATTATGGCGTTCAAACTTTGAGAGCTATCGAGAACTTTGCTGGAATCAGCGGATATACGATCGGAATGTTCCCGAACTACGTGAAGGCTTTGGCCATGGTAAAATGGGCTGCTGCAAAAGCGAATTTTGAATTGGGATTGATTCCTGCCGATATCACAAACGCAATTACAGCTGCTTGCGAAGAGATTATCGATGGTAAGTTGGCAGATCAATTCCCGGTAGATATGGTTCAAGGTGGTGCAGGAACTTCTACGAATATGAATATCAATGAGGTGGTTGCCAATCGTGCTTTGGAGCTGTTGGGACACCAAAAAGGTGAATATGAATTTTGCCACCCGAATAATCATGTGAATCTTTCTCAATCAACAAATGATGCTTATCCTACTTCATTCCACTTGGCAATCATTTTAACCAATAAGGAAGTAGTTGCTGAAATTAAATTGTTGGTTGATTCTTTCAGAAGAAAAGCAAAAGAATTCGAGCATGTATTGAAAATGGGGCGTACCCAACTTCAAGATGCGGTACCTATGACGTTAGGGCAGGAATTCGAAGCCTATGCTGTAACTTTGGAAGAAAATATCGAACGTTTGAATGCTGCTGCAAAGTTGTTTTTGGTAGAAAACATGGGAGCAACGGCAATTGGTACGGGTATTAACTCAGAACCGGAATATGCTGAAATTTGTGCCCGTGAATTACGTATTATCAGTGGAGAAGAGTTCGTTTTGGCTCCGAATTTAATTGCAGCAACTCCTGACACGGGTGCTTGCGTGTCTTATTCTTCGGAATTGAAACGTTTCTGCGTTCAGTTGTCTAAGGTATGTAATGACTTACGTTTATTGTCCAGTGGTCCGAGATGTGGTTTGAACGAAATTAACTTACCTCCTATGCAACCGGGATCTTCTATCATGCCGGGTAAGGTGAATCCGGTTATTCCGGAAGTGGTTAACCAGGTTTGTTTCCGTGTGATCGGTAATGACACGACCGTGATGATGGCTGCCGAAGCTGGTCAGTTGGAATTGAACGTGATGGAGCCGGTAATCGTTTACGCTTTGTTCAACTCTATGCAGATGTTGACCAAGGTGATGGATCGTTTGAGAATTTTGTGTATTGACGGAATTACTGCTAACGTAGACCGTTGTAAAGATATGGTGATGAACAGTATCGGTATCGTTACTGCTTTGAACCCGACTTTAGGTTACGAAAATTCATCTCGTATTGCCAAGAGAGCTTTAACGGAAAACAGAAGTGTTTACGATTTAGTTTTGGAAGAGAAATTATTGACGAAAGAAGAGTTGGATAACGTGCTCCGTCCGGAATTAATGATTGCTCCGAAAAAATTCTATAAGAAAAAATAACAAAAGGAGCTTTAGTTTCGTAACAAAAAGTGTTATCTTCGTAAAACTAATTAAATTTAAAGCATAGGTTATGAAAAAAGGTTTTAATCAAATGATTGCAATTGTGATGATCGCAGTATCATCAGTGGCTTTCACGGGGTGTTACGGTTCTTTCTCTTTGACTTCCAAGTTACATAACTGGAATGGACAAGTATCTAATGCTAAGTTCGTGAACGAGTTGGTATTCTTGGGATTATGTATTCTTCCGGCATACGAGTTGTGCTGCTTGGGTGATGCATTAATTTTTAACTCAATTGAGTTCTGGGGTGGGCAAAATCCGGTAGCTATGAAAGCTGGAGACGTGGAAGAAGGTCAGGTTATGTATGCCGGACATCCTTACCATGTAACCAAATCTTTGAACAAGATGGTTGTTGCAAGTGAAGAGACTGATGCTGTCGCTGAATTCCAATATTTCCCAGAAGAAGAATCTTGGTATTTAATGGATGGTCAGAATAAGGCTAAGTTGATGAAAAACACGAAAAAGATGATGAAAGCTGTTGTGGCTATCAACTAATTTTTTCGGGCTATAATAAAAGAGGACGCTTTCGGGCGTCCTTTTTTTGTGGAGTTAACTGATGTATCGCCAGTTGATTTTCGTTTTGAAAAGGCGTTTTACCTGGGTGGCAAAAGTTTGGTTCTCTTCTTTTTGCAGGAGAGGATCGTCTTCTAGGATAAGTGTGGCTGCTTGGGCAGCCTCGTTCAGTACACGTCCGTCTTTACCAAGATTGGCAACTCTCAGGTTGCATGTCAGTCCACTTTGTTGAGTCCCTTCGATGTCTCCCGGGCCGCGAAGTTTTAAATCGACTTCGGCAATTTCGAAGCCGTCATTCGTGGAGGTCATGGTTTCGATTCTTTTGCGGGATTCGTTGGATAGTTTGTAGGAGGTCATCAAAATACAGTACGATTGTTCGGCACCCCGTCCGACCCGTCCGCGCAGTTGGTGTAATTGGGACAGTCCGAAACGTTCGGCACTTTCAATGACCATGATGGAGGCATTGGGAACATTTACCCCGACTTCAATCACGGTGGTTGCCACTAGAATGCGGGTTTCTCCGGAAACGAAACGTCTCATGTGTTCTTCTTTCTCAGGCGGTTTGAGTTTTCCATGAACGATGTCTGCCGTGTATCCTAGAGGGGCGAAATAACTCATCACGTGTTCATAGCCTTCTTCCAAATTCCGGTAATCCATCTTTTCCGATTCGGAGATCATGGGGTACACGATGTAGGCTTGCCTGCCGAGTTCCAGTTCTTTCTGGATGAATTTGTAGACTTGTAGGCGTCTTGCTTCGAAGGCATGATACGTGGTGATGGGTTTTCGGCCAGGGGGAAGTTGGTCGATCACCGATACATCCAGATCTCCGTAGAGGGTCATGGCGAGGGTTCGGGGAATGGGGGTTGCTGTCATGACTAGCATATGTGGGGGAATCGTGTTCTTTTGCCATAATTTGGCTCGCTGGGCGACACCGAAACGATGTTGCTCGTCGATAACAACAAGTCCCACGTTTTTAAAATTCACCACGTTTTCCAACAAGGCGTGTGTACCGATTAGGACTTGCAGGCGACCGTCGGACAGGGCTTCATGAATGATCTCACGCTCTTTTTTCTTGGTGGAACCCGTCAGTAGACCAACACTGATCGAGGTGTTCTTTAGAAGTTCGGATATAGTTTCGTAATGTTGGGTGGCGAGAATCTCTGTCGGGGCCATGATGGCGGCTTGATAGCCGTTGTCGAGGGCGATCAGCATACACATTACGGCAACAAGGGTTTTGCCGCTACCCACATCTCCTTGCAACAAACGGTTCATCTGCTTGCCGGAACCGCAATCAGAACGAATCTCTTTAATAACCCGTTTCTGGGCATCGGTTAGGGGAAAGGGCAGATGATTGTGGTAGAAATCGTTGAAATAATCTCCGACAGTGGTAAAAAGGTGTCCTTGGAAGGCAGCTTTACGGTTGAATTTCAGTTTCAAGATGTTGAGCTGGATGTAGAATAGCTCCTCAAATTTAAGCCGGTATTGTGCCTTGCGGAGCATATCCGGGTTTTCCGGGAAATGGATGTTGTACAAGGCTTCGTGCAGGTAGATCAAATTGTATTTCTTGATGAACCATGCCGGGAGGGTTTCTTGAATCCTGCCATTGATGGCTTTGAAAATATTCGCTTGTATTTTGTTGATCAACCGGGAGGTCAGGTAGCTTTTTTTCATCTTCTCCGTGGTTGGGTAGATGGCTTGGAAGCCTACGAGCTGCTTGACACTCGTTTCGTACAGGTCCATTTCCGGATGGACGATGTTCATTTTATGATTGAAGATGGTCGGTTTGCCGAAAATCAAGTATTCCTTGTCGGGGTTGATCTGACTGGCGAGGTATTTGTGGCCCGTGAACCAAACGAGCTCCAGTTCCCCGGTCCCGTCATAAGCTGTTGCGACCATGCGCATTTGTTTGCCTACTCCGATGGACGAGAGGTTTGTAATTTTGGCTTTTACCTGAATATAGGGAAGGTCTGAGGTGAGTTCCCGAATCGTGTAAACACGGGTTCGGTCGATGTATTTGTAAGGGATGTAATAGAGCATATCCTCGTAGCTTTGGATGCCCATTTCCTGCTCCAGCAACGAGGCTCTTTTCTCTCCAACACCCGGTACGAATTTTATGTTCAGTCCTGCCAGTTCCAAAATGTAAATTTTCGATGGTTCATTTCTCGAACGAAAGTAAAAAAAATAGATGACTTTAGTTGAGCATATCGGGAATAAATTTTAATTTCGTGGAATAAATAATTTGGACAGACAGATTACTGGGAGATGTATAATTATTTAAAACAACGATTTAAACATGCCATTCGTTTTCGACATAAAAGAGGGTACGGGGTGCATTCTCCCTTTGTTTTTGATTTGATCACGAGTGTAATAAAGGAAAAAGCGGTTTATTACGATTTCGAGCGGATTGAGGCGATGGGGAACATTCGGGAGAAAGAGCGGAAATTGTATCGTTTGCTTTTCCGGTTGGCAGAATACTTTTCTTACCGGAATGTGTTGTGTGTTGGGGTGCGGTCTCCGTGGGTTTCCATGTATCTGGCGGCTGTTTCGAAACAGATGGTGTTGCTGAACGGGGGATGTGCATATTTGGGGGCCGAGTACACGGAACAGGTGAAACCGGGAGATTTGAAAGGTCGTAAGATCGATATGGTTTTCTTGGGGAGAGCGTTCGAGGAGGATTGGGATGAAGCTTGGGAGGAGGTTTTGCGAGTGCGCAAACGAGGCCCGTTGTGTATCGTGATTAAAGATATTTACAAAGGGCGTTTTAATTCTTTGGTATGGCGACAGTTGAGGCAGGAGGGGACGGTTTCGATCGACATGATGTGGTACGGGATCGTATTCTTTGACACGAGGTTGCAGAAGGGAAGGTATAATATGATAATTTAGAATTTAAAATTTAGAATGGGAAGGGGTGATTTCATGGGAGGAAATTTAAAATCTAAAATTTAAAATAAGCATGAAGGTATATACGAAAACAGGAGATAAGGGGACGACTGCTTTGATCGGGGGAACCCGGGTTGCAAAGAATAACGTGAGATTAGAGGCTTACGGGGGTGTTGACGAGTTGAACAGTCATTTGGGGATGATTCGGTCATACCCGATTGATGGGGAGAGTGTGAAACAGTTGATCGAGATTCAAAACGTGCTGTTCGTGGTCGGGGCAAACTTGGCGACGGACACGACTGTGAGTAATATGCAGAAGAAATTGCCTTGCACGGATGAGGACGTGGCTTTTTTGGAGAGGGCGATAGATAAGATGGACGAGGAATTGCCGCCACTGCAATATTTCGTGTTGCCGGGTGGACGGCCGGAGGTATCGGCTTGTCATATTGCCCGTACGATTTGCCGTCGGGTGGAACGGCGGATTATTGATATGAGTGAAGAAATCGAGGTGGAGGATGTTATCGTGCGGTATGTGAATCGTTTGTCCGATTACCTGTTCGTGCTAGGGCGTAAGCTGGCAAAGGATTGCGGTTTGGAAGAGGTGAAATGGGTGCCGGGGAGTTGAAAATTGAAAATGGAGAATTGAAAATGAAAGAACCTGTAACTTGTGATTTTTCAATGGCGGAAGTGTTTCGCTTTTTGAAAGAGTTGAAGGAGAATAATAACCGGGAGTGGTTTAATGCGCATAAAGAGTGGTATCTGGCCGTGAAAGCGAGGCATGAGGATTTCATCAACCAGGTGATTCCGGCATTAGCGGTGACAGAGCCGGATATGGACGGGTTGACAGCGAAAGATTGTATTTTCAGAATTTATCGAGATGTCCGGTTTTCACCCAATAAAGAGCCTTATAAGACGCATATCGGGGCGTACATGGTGAAGGGCGGTAAGCAGAGTCCTCGGGCGGGGTATTATGTGCATATCGAACCGGGAAATTGCATGATCGGGGGCGGGATTTGGTGTCCGGAACCTTCGTTGCTAAAGGCTTTGCGGAAAGACGTGTATGACAATATCGACGAGTTCACGGGGATTCTCAGGGATGCGAAATTCCAGAAGTATTATGTGTTGGAGGGGGAGAAGTTGAAAAAGGTGCCTGCTCCTTTCCCGGCTGATTTTCCGGAAGGGGATTTGTTGAAATACAAATCTTACACGGTGTCGAATTATGTTCCCGATTCGTTTTTCGAGAGGGAGGACGTGGTTGAGCGGTGTGTGGAACGACTTTTATTGATGCAACCTTTTAATCGCTTTTTGAATTACACGGTGGAGGAAACGTGGAGGTGATCGCTTGCGGCAGTTGCTGGTTAAAAGAGGGGAATTTGTGACTGAATTGCTTTGATAATAAGGGGAAAAGTCGTATATTTGTAATATGGAAAAAATAAAAGAAAAGATGCCGCAGCTTGTGAAAAACGCCACGGTTAGGGAAGAGATTTTGCAAGGAATGATAACCTCATTTCAACTGGAGGGGATAAAAATTTCCCAAGAAACTGCTTATACTATTTTGGAACGGGTGGATTTGAAGCTTAAAATGTGTAAGCGATAATCCGCTCCATTCTGGAGTAGTCTTTTCGTGCTACTTGCTGAACAGCGATTATATATTCATTAAAATCAATCCTTTTAAAGTTTAAACCGGGATAACCCTGTTTTCGAGCCATGAGGTTGGCGAGGATGCGGAAGGTTCTACCATTGCCTTCCCGGAAGGGGTGGATGAAAAGTAATTCGCCGTGTACCTTGGCGATGTCTTTTATCAGAGCCTGCCGGCTGGTGTAATGGTCGGGGAGCTGGGAAAGAGTTTCTTCTTCGAAAATGCGCATACTATCTGGAATGAATCTTCCGGCGGGGAAGACAAAACCACCTTTGGAGATATTTACGGAGCGGAATCGTCCGGCAAAAGAGTAGAGTTCTTTTAATGCTGTACGATGGATGTCGCAGATGTATTTGACTGAAAATTTTGTTTTTTGGGTTAGCTTTTCCGTGAACAAGATTTCCGCCATCAAGAATCCTTCGAATTCTGCGTTGTGAAGAGTCTCTTCATCCGTGATTCCGAGTAAATTCGGGAGAATCTCTCCCTCTTCGCCATTGGTGGTGTATCTGTTCATGGCTTTGATTTTTAACAAAGTTATAGAAATCCGTCAATTACTCCAAATTTATTTATGATTTATGATTTATGATTTATGCTAAAGACTTATCTTTGTGTTTTCGGCAAGGCCGAGTTACAAGTTGACAGGTTGTATGTTACAGGTTCTTGGGAATAATAACGCACCTGCCGATGAACGTGTCGGGATTCAACTTGTAACCTGTAACTTGTAAACTTGTAACTAAAAAAGGATGAAAGTATTATTATTGGGTAGCGGTGGACGCGAACATGCGTTGGCGTGGAAAATAAATCAGAGTGAAAGATTAACAAAGTTATATGTTGCTCCGGGAAATGCCGGAACGGCAGAGATAGCTGAAAATGTAAATATCAAGGTAACGGATTTCGAGGCGTTAGCGACTTTCGTGGAATATAATGCTATCGATATGCTGGTTGTCGGGCCGGAAGATCCTCTAGTGGAGGGTATTCGGGATTATTTTGAGGCAGACGCTCGTTTTGCCCGACTGATGATCGTGGGACCGGGAAGAGCGGGTGCTATTCTGGAAGGAAGTAAGGATTTTGCGAAAGAATTCATGTTCCGCCACCATATTCCGACAGCTGATTATCTGACGGTGACGAAGGATAACCTAGAGGAAGGGGTTGCTTTTCTGGAAACCCAAAAACCGCCTTACGTGTTGAAAGCGGATGGGTTGGCAGCTGGAAAAGGTGTGTTGATTCTGGATGATTTGGAAGAGGCCAAGAGGGAGTTGGAGCTGATGTTGGGAGGAAAGTTCGGGAAGGCCGGAAATCAAGTAGTGATCGAGGCGTGTTTGAAAGGAATAGAGCTTTCAGTGTTTGCGTTAACGGACGGGAAGAGTTATAAAATATTGGGTTCGGCGAAGGATTACAAGCGTATCGGAGAGGGTGATACGGGATTGAACACGGGTGGTATGGGGGCCGTTTCCCCGGTGCCGTTTGCCAATGAAGAGTTCAACCGGAAAGTGGAAGAGCGGGTGGTGCGCCCCACGATCGAGGGATTACAAAAAGACGGGATTGACTACAAAGGATTCGTCTTTTTCGGGCTAATGAATGTTGGTGGTGATCCTTACGTGATCGAATATAATGTGCGTATGGGAGATCCGGAGACGGAAGTGGTGATGCCGAGATTAAAAACGGATGTTTTGTCTCTTTTCGAGGCGATGGCCAAGGGTGAGCTGGAACAGGCGGCGTTCGAACTGGATGATCGTTTCTGTACGACTGTGATGCTTGTTTCCCAAGGGTATCCCGGGGATTACGAGAAAGGAAAGGAGATCACGGGTGTTCCGGACGTGAAGGGGAGTATCGTGTTCCATGCGGGTACGAAGCTGGCAGAGGGAAAAGTCGTGACGAACGGGGGACGTGTGATTGCTGTTAGCTCGTTCGGGAAGACAATGCGGGAGGCGTTGGCTCAATCTTACAAGAATGTGGCTAAAATTCATTTCGATGGGATGAATTTCAGAAGAGATATAGGTTTTGATTTATAAGAGGGTTGGATGATGGGATTTAACGCCATTTTAAAAACCAAGAGGGTTTATATGTTGTATTTGCTGCCATTTATTTTGGCAGCAATTGCCTTTTTGCGTTTTACTTTCGGACCGGAAGATTTTTCCGTTTGTTTGGATTTGGGCGTTATTTCAATTCCGGATTTTCAAGAACAAGGCGGGTTGTGGTGGAAGGAAATTGGTGTGTTGGCTTTGCTGTGTTTGTCATTTCTGGTATTTTTTGTTGCGGACAGATATAAGTTTTTGTCCCATATCACGGTTCTCCCGGCGGTGATTTATGCTTTACTATGCATTGGCGTGATTTGTCGTTACGGGATGAGTAATTATCTGGTGGCGGCCTTGTGCGTCGTGTTGGCCGTGGCTCGTTTGCAGTCGGCCATCGTGAACACGCAATCTAACGCTCCGGTATTTGGTTTCGGGCTTTTTTCCACGCTGGCGGTTTTGCTTTGCCCGAAATTGATCATGCTGATCGTTTGGGCAATCATCGTCCTGCCTTTTTCGGGAAGGGCGGCGTTGAAGGATTTGGTGGCGCTGTTTATCGGGATCTTTTCTGCATTATTTTTCACGGGATGTTATTACTTCCTGACGGATCGGTTGGCAACATTACCGGATGTATTCGTGCAGGCATTGACAAGCGGGCAAGTGTTCTGGAAAATAATGCCTGAGAAGGTGGTAGCTTTTGTTGTGATCGGCGTGCTGATCGTCGTGTCTTTGTATAATGTCGTGGTGAACTACCCGATGGCGATCGTGGCGCAGAGGCGGGGTATGTTGTCGATGTTGTCGATGTTGCTTTTCGTGGGGAGTTCGTTGTTTTTTATCCCGTTTAATTGTCACGGGATCACCTTGATTACAGCGATCCCGTTATCTTATATGTTTACTCAATACTTTATTTCACACCGGACCCGTTGGTTGGGAAACGTGTTGTTCCTGTTGTTCATAGTGGCCTGTGTACTTCTTGTTTTGTAGATTAATAGAATGTCAGCATTTCCCCGCGAATGTCACCATTGATCTTGCCGTGATCGTACACGATTTGCCCGTTCACTAACGTCATGCTTACCCGGTAGGTAAAAGACATTTCTTCGAGAGGTGACCAACCGCATTTGTAAAGTAAGTTTTCTTTCTTCACAGTCCATGGGTGTTTTTCGAAGATGGCGATGTCTGCCTTATAACCTTCCCGCAGATAGCCTCTTTCTTCGACATGGAAAATGTCGGCAGGGGCATGACACATTTTATCCACGATATTTTCAAGCGTGATCTGACCTTTCTCCATGAGTTCCAGCATAACGATTAGCGAGTGCTGCACCATTGGGCCACCGCTGGCTGATTGGGTATATACTCCGGCTTTTTCTCCCGGAAGATGAGGAGCGTGATCCGTGGCGATGATGTCCAAGCGATTGTCATTCAAGGCTTGCAACAGGGCTTGACGGTCCTCTTCGGTTTTGATGGCAGGATTCCACTTGACGAGGTTTCCTTTGGTGTGATACGCCTGATCATTGAACCAAAGATGGTGAATGCATACTTCCCCGGTGATGTGTTTTTGGGTACGAGGACCTTGATCCAGTAATTCCAATTCTTCTTTCGTGCTTAAATGAAGTATGTGCAGGCGGCTGTTGTGTTTACGTGCCAGCTCGGCTGCCAGCGAAGAGCTGGTGTAGCAACACTCCCGACTGCGGATCAAAGGATGGCAGAAAGGAGGAATGTCTTCCCCGTACTGTTGCTTGTAGAGTTCCAAGTTACGGTTTATCGTGGGCGAATCCTCGCAATGCGTAGCGATGAGAATAGGGGATTCTGCAAATATCTTTTCCAAGGCTTCCCGACTATCCACCAGCATATTACCCGTGGAGGAACCCATGAAAACTTTAATGCCGCAAGTCGTGTGCGGATCAATCTTTTTAATCTCGTCGATATTGTCAACGGTGGCACCGAGGTAGAACGAGTAGTTGACAGCCGAATTCTCCTTGGCAATCTGTTGTTTTTCCCGGAGTAACTCGTTGGTTATGGTGGGAGGTTTCACGTTAGGCATATCCATGAAAGAGGTCACGCCCCCGGCTGCTGCCGCCCGGCTACCTTCCCGGATGTCTCCTTTGTGTGTGAGGCCGGGTTCGCGGAAGTGTACTTGATCGTCAATCACTCCCGGTATGATGTATTTCCCCGTGGCATCGATAATTTTGAGGTCTCCGGGGACTGAATCCAATTTGCCTTCTATGATTTTTTCGATACGATCATTGTGAATCAAGAGATCACCTTTGAAGATTCTCCCTTCATTTATGATGGTTCCGCTTTGAAGTAATATACGCATATTAATTTTAGATTTTAAATTTTAGATTCCCACTGCACGAAGCTGACGCTTTAACTACCCCCCATGTTAATTTTAGATTCTAATTAATTTCTTGATTTATGATTTCCTCTCCCCAACTACCGTTCTTTTAATCATAAATCGTAATTCATAAATCGTAAATGGATTAATTTTTAATTGCCTTACGTTTTCCCAAGCTCCTGAGTTTCATCGTGATGACACCCCAAAAAGCCTCGTTGAAGATGCCGCCGCTCATTTTGGATGTGCCGAGGGTACGGTCGGTGAAAATAATGGGTACTTCTTTCAGCTTGAATCCTAGGGTCCACGCTGTGAATTTCATTTCGATCTGGAAAGCGTAGCCTTTGAAACGAATGTTGTCGAGGTCGATGGATTCTAAGACTTTCCGGGTGTAACAAACGAATCCGGCTGTGGCATCATGTACTTTCATGCCCGTGATGAATCTTACATATTTGGAGGCAAAATAGGACATGAGAACTCGTCCCATGGGCCAGTTCACGACGTTAACGCCTGTGACGTAACGGGAACCGATCGCCATATCGCCTTCCCCGCTTTCGCAGGCGTGATACAATTTAACCAGATCATCGGGATTATGGGAGAAATCCGCATCCATCTCGAAAATGTAGTTGTACCCGTGTTCCAGTGACCATTTGAATCCGGTGATATAAGCCGTGCCGAGTCCTAGCTTTCCTTTACGTTCGATCATGTGAAGTTGTGGAAACTCGGATTGCAGACGTTTTACAATCTGGGCCGTGCCGTCGGGAGAGTTGTCCTCTATAACGAGCACATCAAACTTCGGTTCCAGTTTAAAAACATAACGGAGAATGTTTTCGATATTCTCTTTTTCGTTATAGGTCGGTATGATGACAACTCTGTCGTTCATGGTCTGTTGTTTTATAAGTATTCTGTAATCCTTTCCAGTTTATTTCCCCGTGAACCTTTTATCAGGATAAAAGCGTGGAGAATCTCGTTCGCTTTGAGATACTCGATCAGCGTGTCCGTGTCGGGGAAGTAATGCGTAAAGGTATAGTTATTTGCGATGGATTCAAAACTCGCCCCCACGAGGAATACCCGGGGAAAATTGTTTTTCTTCATGAGTTCTACGATGTTTTTGTGGGACTCTTCGGAAATGGCTCCCAGTTCACGCATTTCCCCGATAATCAGTAATTTGTTGTCTACTTTCATTTCCCCGAAATTGGAAATGGCGACTTGCATACTGCTCGGGTTAGCGTTGTAGGCATCCAGGATGATCGTGTTGCGTTCCGTTTTCAGTAGTTGCGAGCGAAGGTTAGAGGGGGTGTAAGCTTCGATGGCGGCCTGTATTTGTAAAGGATCGATATTGAAATATGTTCCTACCGTGGTGGCTGCCATGGCGTTGTCAAAGTTATATCCCCCGATGAGTTTCGTCCGGATGTATAGTTGTCCGTGTTGGGTTTTCAAGGCATACACGAGGTAAGGGGTGGTCTGAACGATTTCCCCGTTCGTGAAATGCCCATTGATGCCATAGGTGTACCTTTTCTGGTCTTCAGATAATTGGCACAACAATTTATCTTCCCCGTTCACGAATAAAATTCCCGCTTTCTCCTTCACGGACTCGTAAAGGGCTTTTTTGGTTTGGATGATATTTTCGTAGTTTCCGAATCCTTCCAAGTGGGCATACCCGATGTTCGTGATGATACCGTAGTCTGGTTCAACAATTTTGCATAGTTCTTTTATTTCCCCCGGGTGGTTGGCCCCCATTTCCACGATACCGAATTCCGTGGAGGAGTCCATGCTTAACAGGGTGAGGGGTACACCGATATGGTTGTTTAAATTGCCTTTCGTGGCAACGGTATTATATTTTTTGGAAAGAACGGCGTGACATAATTCTTTCGTGGTGGTTTTGCCGTTTGTCCCGGTGATTCCCAAGATGGGAATGTTCAATTTCCGGCGGTGGTAGTTGGCTAATTGTTGCAGGAATTGCAAGGTGTCGGGAACGAGTACGCATTGAGGAGCCGTGTTGTAGGCGGCCTCATCAATGACGACGTGCTTCGCTCCTTGGGCCACGGCTTTCTCTGCAAAGGTATTACCGTTGTGATTTTCACCCTTTAAAGCGATGAATATATCTCCATCTTTCACCTCTCTGGAGTCTGTTGTAATCCGGCTGCCTGCCAGAAAAGAATTATATATAGATTCAATCTCTTTCATCTTTTCATAATATCCGATCAGGGTGACAAATTTATAAAAATAAATGAACCATGAACGGTTTTTTCATTAATATTGCAGGATAATAATATTATTACAATGAAAATAAAAACAGGTATAGGGATCGATGTTCATCGGCTGGAGCCGGGACTGGACTTTTGGTTAGGAGGAATTAAACTGGAACATGAAAAAGGGTGCGTGGCCCATTCGGATGGGGATGTGTTGATTCATGCGATATGTGATGCACTTTTGGGGGCTACCGGGCTGGATGATATTGGGGTATATTTCCCGGATACGGACCCCGCTTACAAGGGTATTGATAGTAAAATTCTGTTGAAGAAGGTGATCGATATGATTGAGAACAAGGGGTTTGCTATCGGTAATATTGATTGTGTGATATGCCTGCAAAGGCCGAAAATTAAAATGCGGACCTTGGAGATGCGGGAGTGCTTGTCTGAAATTATGGGAATTGATGTAGATGAGATAACCATCAAGGCAACCACGACGGAAAAACTGGGCTTTGAGGGGAGAGAAGAGGGGGTTTCGGCTTATGTGACAGTGCTGATTATTAAGTTATAAAAAAGGGACTCACGAGAGTCCCTTTTTTATAACTACTTCTTTTCATGTAGTTTCAGTACTTTTCCGTCGGGGAGGGTTAGTTCTGCCTCTTTCCCTTTGCCCATCAAGCTTACTTGATCGTTTTTGTACATGAAACCGGAAGCCATGCGTTGCTGTGGTAATTCGTATGTTTGGTCGTCAAATTTTACGACTGCCAGTTCTTCTGCGGGATAGAAGGTTACTTCTACCTGGTATAGCATTTTAGTTTTACCGTCACCGCCTTGGAATACCACGTTAATCACGCTTTCAGGAGTTTCGGTGTACAATGTTTCACCGCGTTGTTCAATGATCCATTGTCCGTTGATCTGTCTTACGTTATAGGTGTCGTCGTCTTCCACGTTCCATGCGTAACCACCTTTCGGTAGTTCGCGTCTGTTCAGGAGCGGGTGGTTTTCCATGTTGGGAATAAATACTTCAGCCAACGTGGAATCGGGGGAGAACACGATGAAGGTGGAAAGCGTGGCTTGCGGATCGTTAACCGGATTCATGCGAACACCGGATTCGAACAGGCGAATACAGTCTTTTCTAGCTTCAGACCATGTGTAGCCTGCCGCACCGTTACATCCGTGGGCGTCGTTTGCGACACCAATTACTTTCTCTTCTGTTTTAGGCACGAAAACAAGAGTTTGTTTCCGGTCTTTATCCGTTAATTTCAATTCTTTGTTTTCAATGCTGTACGAGGTCATGGCAGCCAAAGTCTGGATGTATTCATGCTCGAATTGGAGATCCGGACAAGCCATCATGGTACTTCCACCCGGTTCTAACTTGATGGTGTTACCTTCTATGGTGTATCTTCCGAAAAATCGATTACATCCGGAGAATCCGTACATCGTGTTGGTGTCGGTCAGCATGAGGGTGGGTACTCGTTGCGGAAGAGTGGTTTTCCCATTTGTGGTTGTCATCTCTTTCAGTTGCCATTCGTTGGCAGTCAGTTGAGCTTTGTCTCCGCTGTTACTTTTACAGCCGGAGAAGCCAAGTGTCACGGCGATCATCATTAAAATAGTTGTTTTTCTCATATGTGTGTGAATTTTTTACAAAGATACGGGTTAAAACAGGAAAAAGTTTATAATATATTATAAACTTTTTCTTGCTTTGTCGGCGAGGGATTCATTATCTGAATCTTATCCTTGATTCATTTTTAGTAATTCGTCGATGTGCGTGCGGTCGTTCCATAACTGTGGCACTTTATTCTGTCCGCCGAGTTTTCCTTTTTCTTTCAGCCAGTCATTGAAAAGGTTCGGACGGGCAGCATGGAGAATCAGACGTTGAAGAGACATATCTTTGTAGCGTTTGGCCTCGTAGTCGGAATTTATTTTTTTCAGTTCTGTATCAAGGATATTGGCAAAGTTTTCCGAATCTGCAGGGGGAGTTCCGAATTCGATAATCCATTCGTGAGCCCCTTTTTTACCGTCTTCCATGAATACCGGGGCGGCCGTGAATGCCATCACTGTGGCTCCAGTCTTTTCGCAAGTCTGTTTTAGGGCTTCGATGGCGTTGTCGATAATTAATTCTTCTCCAAAAGCGTTGATAAATAACTTTGTGCGTCCCGTGATTTTGAATTTGTAAGGACGGGTAGAGGTGAACATAATAGTGTCTCCGATCATGTAGCGCCATAATCCACCATTCGTGGAGATGACAAGGGCGTAGTTCACCCCGTTTTCCACCTCTTCCAATAGAAGAGCCCGGGGATGTGGTTTCGTCAGTTCGCTGATCGGAACAAATTCATAGTAAACGCCATAGTCCAGCATTAACAGCATGGACGAGTCGCTGGGATCATCCTGTAATCCGAAGAAACCTTCCGATGCGTTGTAGGTTTCCATGTATTTCATTTTCGGGTCGGGCAGCAGGCGTTTGTATTGTTCCCGGTAGGGGGTGAAGTTTATGCCGCCGTGAATAAATAGTTCTAGGTTGGGCCATACTTCGTGAAGGTTGTTCCTTCCCGTGCGTTCCAGAATCCGGTTGATGAGCGTGAGGAACCAAGAGGGTACCCCCGCAAGACTGCGTACATCTTCTTTGATCGTGGTGTCGCATATCTTTTCAATCTTTTCTTCCCATTCGCTCATGAGCATGATCGATTGGTCGGGAGTCTTCATCATGTTGGCCCAGAACGGGGTGTTGGAGATTAATATGGCGGACAAGTCTCCGTAACGACAGTTGTTGTTTGTCTTGGATATTTCGCTACTTCCTCCTAGAGCCAAGGTCTTCCCGTTAAATACTTGTGCATCCGGGTATAGTTTATTGAAAATGGAGATAACATCCTTACCGCCTCGGAAATGACAGCTTTCCAAAGATTCTTTGCTGACCGGGATAAACTTGCTTTTTGCCGCTGTTGTGCCTGACGATTTGGCAAACCACGTGATGGGGTCCGGCCATAACAGGTTTTGCTCGCCGTTCATTAATCGCTCGGAATAGGGAGCCAGCTCTTCGTAGTGAATGATGGGTAGGCGCTCCCGGTATTGTTCTGCCGTCAAAATAGAGTCGAAATCATATTTCAGTCCATACTCCGTGTCAGCGGCTCTGCGAAGTAATTCAACCAACGTGTCTCGTTGCACCTGAATCGGGTTTTCTTTGAAGAAATCGATTTGTGCCAACCTTTTGGTCGAGAACATGGATATGATGGAATTGATTACGGGCATAGAATTAAGTTAAAAGTTATAAGTTAAAAACTAAAAGTTAACCTCTATTGAGGAGTAGCAACTATCGTACCATTTGTTATTTTTAGTGATCGAAATCTAGTTTTAGTTGCGGGTCGAGCAACGTGAAACTTTGTCGATGGTAAGGGGTAACACCGTGAAGTAAAATGCCTTCCCGATGTTTTTTAGTCGGGTAACCTTTGTTGCTGTTCCAGTCGTAAACAGGGTACTCTTCATGTAATTTTTTCATGTACTCGTCCCGGTGTGTTTTGGCTAGAATAGAGGCAGCTGCGATAGCCATGTATTTCCCGTCCCCTTTTACGATGCAATGGTGTTCAATGTTTCGGTAGGGTTTGAAGCGGTTGCCATCAATCAGAATGTGTTCCGGAGTAATACTTAATTGTGCCAGAGCCCGGTGCATCCCTTCGATAGAGGCGTTGAGGATGTTGATCTTGTCAATCTCGTTATTGTTCACGCTGGCCACTGCCCATGCTAAGGCTTCCCGTTCAATGATCACGCGTAACTCATCCCGTTTCTTTTCGGAGAGTTGTTTCGAGTCGTTAAGCATCTCGTTGGAAAAGTCTTCAGGAAGTATTACTGCTGCCGCGAAAACCGGTCCTGCCAGACATCCTCTGCCGGCTTCATCACATCCGGCTTCGATTTTATTTTGATAATATTTTAATGTCAGCATAATTAATGGGTTCGTAAAGTTTATAAAGTCCATGAAATTCATAAGGTCTAAAATGACGTGTGTCCTTCGGACAATGTTTAACGGCAATTTGGGCTGCCGTGGACAAAACATCCTGCTTGTGTCCGACTTTATGGATCTTATGAATCTTAAACTTTATCACTTCTGCAAATATATGAAATACTTTGCAATTTTTCGTATATTTGCGGGGTTGTCCCTGCATACTAATTTTAATTTATCAAAGGTGTTCACGAAAGAAGAGGCAAAAGAGATTCGGGTGAAATTCTGGGAAGGTTTCAAGCGTTATTGTAAGCGGAAACATATTTACCGGAAATGGGTGCTCACGGGGGTGAAGATACGATCCACGCAATTAAAATTTTATGCGGATCGGGAGAAGGCTCTCGTGTTATTCCAAATTGATCATAAAAATGAGTTGCGTCGGTTCGAGGTCTACGAGTGCATGTTATCCTATCAGACGTTATTTCGGGCGGAGTGCGGTGACGAGTTAAAGTGGGAAGAGGAGTATACCGGGATCGAGGGGCAGGAGATCAGTGCGATTTATTTCGAGTTACGGGGTGTGAACCTTTACCGGGTGGAGGATCACGAGCGGATATACACTTTCTTTGCCGAGAAAATGCCTTTGCTGGAAGATCTCTATTACGAGTACAGGGATTTAATTAACGAACGATTGAAACAGAACGATAATTAAAACGCTGGATTGCGATGAAAATAAATAAGAGTGGGGCCGCTCTTTCCCGTATCGTGCAAATCGGGGAGACGCTGAAAGAACTTTCCCAGAAGAGTGGGAAAGAGTATTTACCCTTGAACCGGGGTGTGAATCAAGTGGTAAATATCGACTTGACAGAAGTCGTGAAATCGATAAACTTTAATTCTCCGGAGATACAGGTGTATCCGCATGGAGCCGGGCGTCCGGACTTACGGGCGGCAATTAACGAGGAGTTTTTTGCCGGAAAGTCTTCACCGGATAATATATTGATTACGGCAGGGGGAATGCATGCCCTTGATCTCGTGGCGCAGACCGTGAATATCGGAAAGTTATTCCTGCCCTCGTATTATTGGGGATGTTATTTCAAAATGCTTAAGATTCGTTCCGTGGAAAGCGAAGGATATGACAGTCAATCGGATTTACTCCCTATGATCGATCGTTTGCAGGGAAATGCCGTGTTGATCAGTGATCCGAGTAACCCGCTGGGAGACAAACATGATGACGAGGAACAGTTGAATATTATTCGGGCGTTGAATGATGCTGGGGTGGTGATTTTTTATGATTGTCCCTATCGTCGGTTGTTTATGGATGCTTCAGATGATTACTATACGCATCTGATGAACTTGGATAACGTGATTATCACGGAGAGCTTTAGCAAGTCGGTCGGGTTAAGCGGCCAGCGGCTTGGATTTATCCATACGTGTAACAAGGAGTTGCATGATGAGTTGGAGGTGAGAGTGATGTATAACACGAACGGGATTAACGGTTTCGCGCAAGAACTCGTGTTACGCTTGTTGACAACGCCGGAAGGGAAAAAGGCCGTGACGGCATTTAAAGAGCGTACTACCCGAGATATAGCTTTGAATATCGAGTATTTGCGGGCGAGAGGCTTGCTGGCAGAAGAATTTTATCATGGAACCACGCCACGGGGTATTTTTGTGATTGTGAACCGTAGTGAGGAGGAGCTATTGAAACATTACATTGGTGCGGTATCGCTTTCTTTCTTCACTAAAACTCGGCAGGAGTATGCGAAGGATTATTCCCGTATCTGTGTTTCCGTGCCTCATGAAAGATTGGTTAAATACTTTGAAATGATTTGATGATTGGGAAATGAGGGGATGGCAAAACTTGTTTTTCAAATAAACACCTTTGGTTATCTCCTCTATAAACAGAGAGGGTACCGGTGACTGTTTTTTATTAGCATAACTGGTGCCGGTAATAACTTGAGAAACCTTTGTCTAAAGGTCTTCCAGCATGGCATGAATCGAGGGGTGAAACTTTTCATCCTTATTTTTTACACAACCTTGAATTTCCGGAGGGGAGGGAAAAGAAAGTAAATCCATTTCAGGATAAAACTGTTTATGAATGGTGTGAGATATAGACTCAATTCATTGGAGATGGAAACTAAATGAAGTTTGCGTAAATGCTTGATTTTATGTATGAAATGTTTGATGAACCTTGTTTTTGCAACTATATTTTTGCAGATAATACTGGAATCGATATATTTGTGAGATTTAAGAGAGTCGCAATGGAATACAGGCAATTTCTAGATGGGGTTAATCGTAAAGAGGATAAGGCTTGGGTAGAGCTATATGATTATTTTTATGCTCCACTATGTTGCTATGCTGCAAAAATTGTAGGAAATAACCAGATGGTGGAAGATGTGGTGCAGGGATGTTTCGTGAAATTATGGCTTTCTGATCAGAAAAGAAGTAAAAAGGCCCATGAAGTGTGGATGGGGCAAGTTGTCTGTGATGAATGTGATGCTGTGGAGATGGCTTTGGAGGAAGAAGCGATTACCCGCTTTTACACCGTGATTACCCGTTTACCCGAGCAACAACGGGATATTTTGTTGCGGAGTATGAAAGGAGAAAAAGTGAGGGATATGGCAGAGAAGTTGGGGATTTCTGAAAACACGGTGAAAACACAAAAAAAGAGGGCTTATGCCTTTGTACGTGAGCAACTGGGAGATATTTGGATGGTAATTGTCGGGTTATTTTTCGTGTAGAATTACTGAATTTTTTTTATTTCTTGTCACCCGTTTTTTTCATATCGGTGTCTGTTGTGAAAGTAAATACAGGAATGATATGAAATGGGACGAGATACATGATCAATCACGCGTGGCTGTTGATAAAGCGATAGGACGCTTGTTGACAGGGGAGAATGACTTGGGAAAGGAGGAGGATGATATTTTGAAAAAGTTGCAGGATGCGGAGTACGTGTGTGAGAAATTAGAAAAACGGAAGTGTTATTCAGGAAGGGATGCTTTTTTGCGACTAAAACGTCAAGTGAAAAGAAAAAAACGTTTGCGGGTGGCGATGTGGTTGGCAAGTGCGGCGTGTGTGGCTATTGTTTATATAATATTGTTGCAGTGGGAACAAATAGAAGTGTTGTTGCCGGAAACGAGCACGATCGTAAAACAAGAAAATATTTTCCCAGTGGGGATGAAAGCAATATTAGTAAAAGCGGACGGGGAACAAGTCGTGTTAGGAAAAGAGCATCGTGATTTGGAAGAGGCTGGGAATGTGTTGCTCGCTGCAGATTCGACAGGGTTGGAATACAATCTTTTGAAACAAACTACTGCGGATACAGTCGTTTTTAACCAGTTGATAGTTCCCCGGGGTGGTTTGTACTTGTTGATATTGTCGGATGGAACTCGGGTGTGGATGAATTCTGATTCACGTTTGAAATACCCGGTAATATTTTCCGGTAACAAGCGGGAGGTGATTTTAAGCGGTGAAGCGTTTTTTGACGTGGTAAAAGATGAATCGGTCCCTTTTATCGTGAAAACGGAAACAGGGAATATAGAAGTGTTAGGGACTGAGTTCAATATAAAATGTTACCCGGATGAGGCCTCTTTAGTTACAACTTTAGTAAATGGTAAAGTGAGATTTGATGATGGAATAAATCCGTCCGTGATTCTAAAACCGGAAGAACAATTGATATTTGAAAAAGAAAATGGTCTATCTATCGTTCGGAAAGTAAATGTAAATTATTATACTAGTTGGAAAGAAAACCGTTTATCTTTCCAAGAGGAGACATTAGATGTGATTATGAAAACGTTATCACGATGGTATGATGTAGAGATCGTGTTTGAAGATAGTGCTTTGAAAGAATTAGAGTTTTCCGGGAATTTGGATAAATTTACTGGAATACAAGATTTTCTTTCGCTTTTTGAACTAGGTGTGAATGTTAAATTTGAAGTAAAAAATCGAACGGTATATATACGAAAAGGAAATTAATAGAAAAAAGAGGGTATAGCAAGCTACCAACTATTTACACCCTCTAGATTACATATTATTCATTAAATACAAATAAAATGTTTGACAAATTCATGAAGAAAAAACGATTGGATGATTATGCGTCGTCCTTTTGTTGGAGAAAAAAAATTTTAGTTATGCATTTGCTTTATTTCCTTATGATTGGATTAGTTGTTCTAGTTCCGGCTTCGGTGAATGCGCAAGACAAAACGATTTCTTTGGAAATCCGTTCAGAAACGTTAAGTAGCGTGTTGATGAAAATCAAGGATCAGACAGGAGTGAATATCCTTTATAATGAAAATGTACTGCGAGATATTTCTTGTAAGGATATGAAGTTAGAAAAAGTTACGGTAGAGGAAGCATTAAATCGCATTTTTGAAGGAACGCATTTTACTTACGAGGTGAGTCGGGGTGTAATCGTGATCAGGGAACGTCAAGTAAAGGAACTTCAACAGAAACCCGTGAGGGTGTTCGGGGCGGTATCTGATGAAAAAGGAGAGCGTTTACCGGGAGTGACGGTGCTGTTAAAAGGAACTTCTACCGGTACCGCAACAGGTATTGACGGGAAATTTTCCTTTTCAATCCCGGCTGGGAAACATGTACTACAGTTTTCAATGGTTGGAATGGAATCTAAAGAAATCGTTATTGATAGTAACAAGGAGATTTCAGAAATTGTTGTAGAGTTGAAGCCGGCAAAAAATGAGCTGGAAGATGTTGTCGTGACAGGTATTTTTAAAAAAAGCAGAGAATCTTATACCGGAGCGGTAAGCACTATCGGTAAAGAGGAGATCATGGCTTATCGGGGACAAAACATGTTGCAGACTTTACGTAACATCGATCCGGCTTTCAATGTTGTAGAGAATAATGAATTTGGTAGTGACCCGAACCGTTTGCCGGAAATTAATGTACGTGGAAGCTCTTCTTTGACTACTGATTTGGAGGAATTGAATGAAGGAGTGAAAAATGACTTGAATGTGCCGTTGATCATCATGGATGGTTTTGAAATCTCTTTAACCAAATTGATGGACTATAACGATGAAGAAATCTTGTCTATTAACATTTTGAAGGATGCGGCTGCAACTGCCATTTATGGTTCTCGTGGAGCTAATGGCGTGGTTGTTATCATCTCAAAACAGCCGGAAGCCGGGAAATTGAAAGTATTTGCTCAAGCTGGTATGACTTTTGAAATTCCTGATTTGACCTCTTACGATTTGATGAATGCTCGGGACAAAATCTCTTTGGAATATGCGGCAGGATTATATAATCATACAACTAACCCTTCGAATGATATCATGTTGAAAGAGGCTTACTACAAGCGTTTAAAAGCGGTAGAAGAGGGGGTCGATACCGATTGGTTGAGCCAGCCGTTGCACACCGGTGTCGGACAGAACTACAACGTACGTTTTGAAGGAGGTAGCCAAGAGTTCCGTTGGTTGGTTTCTGTCGGTTACAAAGATATCCAAGGAGCAATGATCGGTTCTGAACGTAAAACATTCAATGGAGCGGTTACGTTATCTTATACTTATAAAAATTTGATTTTCCGTAATCAAACCAGTATTGGTAGAAATAAAAGCCAAGAGAGTCCTTATGGAACGTTTAGTATTTACGCACAACAACAACCGTATAATGCTCCGTGGGATGAAAACGGAAAAGTGATTCGTTATTTTGATGGTTGGGATGCTGGAGAAAGTAAAATTCAGAATCCATTGTATGATGTAACTTTGAGCAGTTTGAATGAAAGTGGTTATACGGAGATTATCAATAACTTTTCTATAGAATGGAAGATGACAGAAACTTTGACCGTGAGGGGAAAGTTTGGTATTTCTCATAACGATAAAACTTCTGATAAATATGTTTCTCCGGAAAGTTCTGAATTTAAGGATTATACCGGGGATCAAGTGTTGCGTAAAGGTAGATATACCTATGGTTTAGGTAAATCCAATGTATACGAAGGAAATTTAACCTTGAGTTATTCTAAAGTATTCAATGAAGTACATTCAGTGTATGCCGGTTTGGATGCTTCAATCGCTCAAAGCGATAGTTATTCGTATGGTTTTGTGGCGGAGGGATTCGCAAATGACAGACCATTTTTGGGCAATGCATTGAGTTATGCAAACAATTCAATGCCTTCTGCATCAGAAAGTACAACTCGTCGTGTGGGTTTGGTTGGAAACGTGAACTATGTATATGACAATCGTTATTATGCTGATTTCTCTTTGCGTACGGATGGTAGCTCGCAGTTTGGAGCGAACAAACGTTTCGGAACTTTTTGGAGTATCGGTATCGGTTGGAACTTGCATCAAGAGAATTTCTTGAAAAATTGTGAGTTATTCAATACGTTACGTTTGCGTCTTTCATACGGAGAGACCGGTTCTCAAAAGTTTTCCGCATACCAAGCGTTACCGATGTTCAAGTATTACGATAATGACCGATATGGTTATTGGGGTGGTGCTTATTTAATGGGATTGGGTAATGAAGATCTGAAATGGCAGGTGACTTCCCAATATAATGCCGGATTGGAATTTTACATTTTGAATAGTCGAATCAAAGGTAGTGTGGATGTTTATACCAAAACCACCAACAATTTGCTTTCTGCAATGGATCTGCCTTTAGCTACCGGTTTCTCGTCTTATATGGAAAATATTGGAAAAGTAAAAAATACTGGATTTGAAGCTTCCTTGAATGGTTATTTGATTCGTGATACGGAACGGGATATAACCTTGATGTTGTCAGGAAAATTGGCTTATAATAAAAACGAGATTACCAAATTGTCGGACGATTTGAAACGTCAAACAGCAAAAATGTTGGAAGCGGATGCCGACATCAATACCTTGTATTATGAAGGTCGTTCACAAAATTCTATCTATGCGGTTCGTTCGTTGGGAATTGACCCGAGTTGCGGTAAAGAGATTTTCTTGGATAGAAACGGTAATCCAACTTACGAATGGAAACCTTCCGATAAAGTGTATATGGGAGTTGCAGAGCCGTTGTACAAGGGAAATGCTGGTTTTATGTTCTCTTACAAAGATTTGAGTTTGAATTTGTCTTTCGGTTTCCATTGGGGTGGAAAACAATATAACTCCACTTTATTAAATAAAGTAGAAGTTACTTCTACAACCATTAAAAATAGCAACGTGGACAATCGGGTATTTTCTGATCGTTGGTTGAAAGATGGAGATGAGGTGTATTTCAAAGGAATCAATGATCAACAAACTCGGATGACTTCCCGTTTCGTGATGTCGGATAATGTGTTCTCATTACAATCGGTAAGTTTACAATATCGTTGGACTGCAAACTATTTGAAACAGATGGGTATCGAAAATGTACGTTTCAGTTTGAATATGTCTGATCTGTTTTATATATCGTCAGTGAAACGTGAACGTGGTACCTCTTATCCGTTTGCCCGTAATCTCGGTTTAAATGTTTCTTTGTTATTTTGATCAAAATGAAGAATAGTATGAAAAAATATGTAATTATAAGTTTATGCTTTTGGATGTTTTTCTCTTCCTGTAACAACTGGTTGGATGTAAAACCTCAGGGACAGACGGAAGAGGAAGATATGTATACTACTTATGAAGGCTTTAAAAATGCCTTGATCGGTTGTTATATGAAACTGAAAAATCGAAATTTGTACGGCGAAAAATTAACCATGTCTCATGTAGAATCCCTGGCTCAGTTGTGGGATTTGTCAGCTTCGGTCCGGAGTGCGGATGTGGCTTTGTCGCAATATGATTATGAAAATACCTATGCAAAAAGTGCCATTTCCACCATCTATGAAAAACTTTACAATGTGATTGTACAGACCAATTCCATTTTGAAATATTTAGATAAAAACGGGAATTGTATTGAAGATTCCGTTGCTTATAAAGTGATTGAGGGGGAGGCTTATGCCATTCGTGCACTTTGTCATTTGGATATTTTGCGTCTTTTCGGTCAGATGCCTCAAAATGCAATCAAAAAAGTGAAATTGCCTTATGCAGAGGTGGTTTCTATCAAAAATCTTCCCTCTTATCATGATTATAATGCGTTTTGTGAAAAGTTGGAAAAAGATTTGTTGGCCGCGGAAGAAGCTTTAAAAAATGTAGATCCGGTGACTTGGGCTAAAATGACCTATAGTAGTAATGAAGATGATTTCTTGAATTATCGTGGTTTGCGTTTAAATTATTATGCGGTAAAAGCATTGCAGGCCCGTTTTTATCTGTATACCAGTCAGACAACAAAAGCGTATAATGCCGCGAAAGCTGTTTATATTGCAGCGCCGGTATCATTGAGTACGACTAAAGATTTTAATTTGTATTATCATGCAGCACCATCTGAATGTCTGTTTGCATTGAGTAATCATGAATTGATGGATTATGAAATAAGTGTGTTAGGAACAGGTGGTACTTTGATTCAAAGTTCCAACCTATTCATCTCGACTGATATGATAAATGTGTTGTACGAGGGAGTGGATATTGCGACTCATATCGGCTATGGTCAACTTTGGAATACTTCGACCATGGATGGTTCTGGACAATATACCAAAGCTTTGCTTACGAAATATTATTACGATACGAAGGAAGAGTATTCTGCAACTGCTTTGTTGACAAAATTACAGATCATTCCGATGTTGCGTATGAGTGAAGTCTATTTGATTTTGATGGAAACAACCACTTCTTTGGAGGAAGCCAATGTGTTGTATATAGAGTATATGCGGGCTCGTTCTGTGAATGTATCGGAGACTTTTGCTTCTTTGGATGAGGTTAGAGATTTTATATTGAGTGAAATCCGGCGTGAATTTTATGCTGAAGGTCATATGTTTTATGCTTACAAACGTTTAGGAATCAAACAGATGCTTTGGGGATCAAAAGAGGTTGGAGAGGCTGAATATATATGGCCGTTACCCGATTCTGAATTTGATCCGGCTGCTAGTAAATAATTACTAAAAATGGAAATAAAGATGAAGAATAGATTGTTTATATATACAATGGTGTTATTGGGATCGCTTTTTGCAGCTTGCGAAGAGAATTTGACCCCCTATGATTCAGAGACTTGTTGGGTGTATTTTGATTTAATAGGATCTGCCGATACTCTACAAACTCGAACTTTTGTTTATGCCGGTGGAGATGCTGAAACGGATACCGTTTGGATTCCGTTGAAAACCATTGGTAAGGTGATGAATTACGATCGTCCGGTGACTCTTTTACAAGTACAAGCAACTGACTCCAATGCAATTGCCGGCACCCACTTTGTCGCTTTTGATGATCAGAGTTTGGGCTCTCAATATGTAATTCCAGCCGGAAAAACAACGGTTGAATTGCCGATTGTGTTGAAGCGGGATGCTTCTTTAAAAACGGATAAAGTATTGTTACAATTTACCTTGCAAGCGAACGAATATTTTATGCCTGGTTTTGTGGGTCCTCGTTTGGTGCGGATTTGGGTGACTGATCAGATGGAGCGTCCCTCTTTCTGGCCGACAGCTTCGGATGCAACCTTGAACAAAAAAATTGCTCCGTATGATCCGATGTTACACCAGTTTTTGATTGATGCAACCGGTAATAAATGGGATGATGAGTATATTTCTAGTTTGGGGTTATGTAAAGGATTCTTGAATACCTCTTGGGGTGAAGAATGGGCATATTGGGATGATAAAACTTCAAGTTACGATTCTGTTTATATGGATTGGTTGGTAAGTAAATTACAGAAAGCGTTGGCAGAAGAAAATGCTGCTCGGGCTGCAAGAGGAGAAGAACCATTGAAAAGATCGGATGGTACAGAGTTGACAATAGGCTAATGATTAAAGAATAAATGTATGAAAAATAGAATACTATATATTTTAGGCATAATGGCTTTAGTCTTTTTTCAAGGCTGTTATGAGGACGAAGGCAATTACGATTACACGGAGCTTTCTGCCATTGAAATAGAGGGAATAGAAACTGAATATTCGAAACGTCGTTTGATGGATTCTTTGACGATCCAAGTGGCAGTAAACACTGATTTTAAGGAAGAGGATTTAAAATATACGTGGTTTATCTATAATCAAGCGAAAGTAGATTATATCAATGTCGTGAAAGTAGATACCATTTCCCACGAAAAAGATTTTAATTATTTAGTGTCGCAAGAGCCGGGAAACTATATCTTGACGTTAAAGGTTGAAAATACAGTGAATAGGTATGCTGTGTATAAGTCAACAACTCTAAGGGTTGAATCGGAATTTTCGCAGGGAGTTTATATTTTGAAAGAGACTGTCGATGGAGATACCGATTTGGATTTCTGTTCGGATTCATTGGAAATGGGACGGGATATTTTTGCAATGATGAAGGGAGGTGCCTTAAAAGGTAAACCGCAAATTTTATCACAAATGATGGCACATCCTTATATAGATCCTGTGACTAATGAGCGGACCTATGGTATTGCTGTTGGTATTACGACTACTGAAAATTTGTGTCTGTTGAGAACTTCCGACTTGACAACGATTCATACTGGAGAAACGATGTTTTATGGCGGTTTTACTGCTGCTCCGATTCGTTTGGCTCATGGTAGTAGATATGCAGCTTATTTCTCTGAAGAGGGGATTTATACGTTGTCTGTGGGTTCTAATGGTTCTGGTATGTTAGGAGTACCTAAATTTGAGGATGCAATTGTAAGATGGATTGTGTTGGACAAACAACATCAAGCGTATTTAACATTTATATGTTTTGATGAGAAAAACGGAAGATTTTTGAGTGTAAACGTTACTACTGGAGCTGTGACTGCTTATGCAAATAGCGATGGTATTACAGATAAATGTTTGTATATGGGTATGACTTACCACTCATCTATGAAAAATACAGCTTATGCAATATTTGAAGCTGCCGATGGAAGTAGAAAATTGTATCGTTTGAAATGTCAGTTAGCAAGTTCTAATAGCCCGATTAAGGAGATTACAGATATAGACCCCAATTCGATGTTGAGTAAGGCTACTTCTTTCTCTGTGTGTGCTTTTAGTGCTCCGTTGATGTATTTCTTGGCAGAGGGAAAAGTGTATTACTATTCTTTCCAAGATGGTTCAGAAAGAGAAATTCAACTTCCGGGAATTGGTGCTGGTGAAACCATTAATTACGTGGCTAATAAATATTGGAGTTCTTATTATTGTTATTATAAAAAGGATCATTTGATGGTTGGAACAACTACAGGCAATAATGATTACAAACTTTATTGCTATAAGCTTAATGCTGGAATTCCGTTAGGTGATCCGCTATATGTGATCAGTGGAACCGGTAAGGTTGCAGATGTTCAATATATGGAATCTCAATGGGGGAAAAATGATTCCCAAGAGTTTAAATACCAAACTTATTCTAGCTATTCGATGGGACTTTGCTACTGATAACGAGAGCTTTTATCGTGAATTTTATAAATAAGGGAACTTGTATATAAATTTGCAGCGAACTAACTCCCTCCTGGCTTCGCCGTATTGAGGCCGGAGAGTGGTCTCGAGCCAGCTCTTCTTCTGTTTGTAGAGGAGCTGGCAGCAAAGCTGACGGAGGAGTTTTGTATGAAAAATAGACTTTTGACACAACCTCCGAAGGGAGTTTGAATATGGAATTTTGCCTCTCGTTACTGAATTTTTCTAGTCATCTTTTGTCAAGCTAAATTCCTTGTCTGCAAATAGTTCTGCCAGTCCGGAGATTTGTTTCAGGCGTAATAATTCGTCTCTATCCATCCCGATATTACGCATGATCCAACTGTCGGACATTCCGGCTTTAGTCAGTTCGGTTACAATTTCGGTCATCAATTCGATACTATGTGTCCCTCTTGCCCGGTTGTGCCGGATGGTAGAGGCCATACGGTTGGAAATATCTTTATTAATGACGACAACCGGAAGTAATCCTTTTTCTCGTTCGAAGATACGTTGGGATGTCTTCATGACTTTATAGCGGTGAAAGCCATCCACGAGTTCATAAACATCCTTTTCCGGGATGTAATAACAGACACAGGGCATCGTGTAGCCGTCTTCCCAGATGGATAGTTCCAACAGTTTCATTTCTGGGGGAGCAACGATATTCGGGTTGTAGGTATTGGCTACAACCTTGTCGATCGGGACTGGAATAACGTTATATACGGGACTTTTATATTCTTCCATAAGATTCCATGATAGATTTATATTTTTGCATAACCTTGACCCGGCGTTCTCGTTCGGCTTTCGATGGGGCAAACCCCATGTATTTACAGGCATGATCGTTTTTCAGGATACAAATGCAGATACGTTTGAACGTGGGGAGTTCTTTAAACTCCGGAATACGTACATCATCCTGATAATCCATGCGCACGGGCTTTTTATCAGTCTTGTAATTTGTCGTTTCGCTAACCGTGATCGGGATTCCCATTCGTCGGAGTTTGGCGATAGTCTCTTCTGCCAGGCAGCCGCCTTTGTTTCGCCAGAACTCCATGCTCACGGAGAGTTTGTGCAAGTAGTTTTCCCTTGCCTCTTCCGGTAGGGTGCAAAGGAGAAATTTAAAATAGGATGACCAGGTCATGTTCTCCGGGAGGGTGATGGACTGCCAGCCCATGGCGGAGGTTCCCCCGTATAACCCGGTAAAGTTGACCCCGTTGACCCGGTTAATCATTTTGCCCCACGTGTCCGGATCTATGGCCCGGTAGAGTTTCAAGCTGGAAAGAGCCTGAGAGATAAACGGGCTAGCCACGCGTTGTCTTTCAAGAGGAACTCCTGCCTGATAGTAGAGATCATACAGGTGGTTGTAATCCCAGTGAAATTTTCCGTTGGCGGTCCAGATGTCCGTGGTAAGCCAGTCGTATATGGGGTAGGCGTTAAAGATATTTGCAGTTACTTTGTGTGTCCATTTCAAGTGTTTGTAACTGTGGTAATTCCTGTCCCGGTGAATAGCTTGCCAGCGATGGTAGCTTTCTTGCGTGCGAATCCCGATGAGACAACAAGTACGTTGAGCTTTTTTCTTCCGGTGATACCATTCTGCAAATTTGACTTGAAAATCGTAATCCCACATCTCTTCCGTGTAGAAATCAAAATCTTCTTTGCGGTAACAGGTTTCGGGCATATCCCTGACCCACAGGTTGCGTAAATTGTCTTCCCACGGGCGCCAGAAACGCTGGAACATGGAAGTACACGTGGAGACTTTGAACGGGATGCATACCCGGTAGACTTCCAGCAGGTCGGCGTTATCTGCGAGTGTACGATCCACGTACCGGATCGTCTCGTTGTATTGCACTTCGTAGTCCATGTGGAAAACGCCTAGTTTCCGTTTTAGTTTATGCTGACGGATATAGTCGATACAGAGGTTTAGTAAAACCCCGCTGTCTTTGCCGCCGGAAAAAGACACGTACACGTTATCAAAATCAGAAAAAATTCGTTCTAGGCGGTTTTGCACGACATCATACACACTTTTTTTTATTCTCATAAGCTGGAGGATATACCATTTTTATATACAATTTCCACTCTTTTGAAACTATAAAACCGTTTGTTTTGAAGGTTTCTGCATCTCGGGTGTGGGAAACGGCAAAAAGAGGTTGTTCCCCTGCAAATTCTTTTTTCGCGAAGTCAATCAAGGCGGATAGTAACGAGGAATTGCCTCCTGATACGTAATAATTATCAATACAGGCGCCCGTACTCTTTATGTCAATGGGCATGAAACCTTTCACAACTCCCTTCTCTGTTGCCACAAGCCATTTGTGGTGGACGGAGGTCTTGAACGGATAGTTGTTATTGTACCGGAGTACGGGAATGCTCATTACCAACGGTGCCACGAGTTGGTATAACCGAGGGTCCGTACCATGTAATTTTTCTATGTCCATAACCGATCGCTTTTTGCAAAACTAATAAAATTAAGCAATGGTTCAAAAGAATAATAAATAAACCTTTTAATATAGGCTTTACAAAGTAAATGTCGAACGTGTATATTATCATCTGTTTCTTATGTGAAGTACTCGGGAAGGTAATTTGTATTATTTTTTTCATCTGTTTGCTGCTTGTGTTGTCGATTCTCGTGTTGTTTGTATAGGAGAGACTTACCCGAACGTGGTGAACGGGTTAAGCATTGGAACACGTGGACATGGAGCCCTATATGACGAAAATAAATCTATCGGTTTATCCCTCGGTTTCGTCCTCGTAGTCTTCTTCTACGCTGATACAGTTGAACGAGTAGATCGTTTTGTGAAGGTACCGTTCGCCCGGGTTCAAACGGGTGGAAGGAAAGCAAGGATGGTGGGGACTGTCCGGGAGCATTTGTGTCTCCAGGGCAATTCCCGAATAGGGACCGTAATGCTTTCCGCCTTTCCCGTTGGCCACGTTGATGTATTTACCCGTGTAAACCTGCAAGCCGGGGTAATCCGACAGGATGGTAACCGTGATCCCGTTTTTCGGGTGGGACAACTCGGCCATGAGTTGGGGTTCTATCGGGTCTCCGAACGTGTAGCAATCATCCAACCCGTCTTCCTGCAAGGCGAGGAAAAGCGGTTTGTTGAAATCGAAAGCGTGTTTTTGGTCTGTTGAGAGGATAGTTCCTGTCGGGATTAAATCAGAAGTTGTTTCCAGATAGTGAGAAGTATAGAGCCGTAGTTCGTGATTCCCGATATTCTCGTCGGTCGGCCTTAAATTGAAATAGGGGTGTTGCGTGAGATTCACGTGTGTCGGTTGATCGCAACTAGCCTCGTAAATCACCCGGAACACGTTGTTTGCAATGGAATAACGAACCGTGACGTCCAGTGTACCGGGGAAACCGTTTTCCCCGTCCGGGCTAGTGTAGTGCAGAATGAGATGTTCGTTGTCCGGTTGTTCCACGTCCCAAAGGCGTTGATCGAATCCGGGCGTTCCCCCGTGGAGGGTATTTCCTTTTTCATTCTTGTTCAACACGTGAGTCTTGTTGTCAATCGTGATTTCCCCGCCTTTGATGCGATTACCATAGCGTCCGATGAGCGCCCCGAAATAAGGGTAATTATTCCGGTACTCCGGGTCAATATATTGTTCAAGGGTATCAAATCCTAAAACCACGTCAACAAGTTTCCACCTGCAATCGCGTACAAATATGTTTTTTATAATCCCGCCGAGATTACATACGTGAATTTTAAGGCATTCATTCTTGAGAATATATTCTTTCAGTTCCATGATCCATGATTTTAATCAACTCATAAAAATAAGCAATAGAATGTAATTTTCATTCGTGTTGAATATAAAATTTTAAAGAAAATACCTTAACTTTGTAGACATGTGGCGTTAGACCCCATTTTAAATTCTAAATTTTAAATCTTAAATTAATTAAAATGGATATAGGCGTGTTGGAAAAAAGATTTGAAGAGATTTACGGGACAAAGGTTGAACATCTGTACTTTGCTCCCGGGCGGGTAAATCTAATCGGGGAACATATTGATTATAACGGGGGACGGGTGTTCCCGTGTGCGTTGAGTTTCGGGACTTATTTGGCCGTGGCTCGTCGGGATGATCAGAAGATTGCTTTCGCCAGTATGAACCAAACTTTTCAAGTAGAATGTGATCAAAGTATTTTTGAGAATAAACCCAATGAATGGGTGAAATATCCTTTGGGTGTGGTGAAGGAGTTTTCGGATCGGGGGCTTGACTCGTGGGGTTTTGATATCCTGTATTTCGGGGATATTCCGAACGGGGCCGGGTTGTCCTCGTCAGCCTCGATAGAGGTTGTAACGGCGTTTATGCTGAACGATCAGTTGAATGTCGGGCTGGACGTGGTGGAGTTGGTGAAAATGTCACAACGGGCAGAGAATGTCTTCGTGGGCATGAATTGTGGGATTATGGATCAGTTTGCCGTGGGCATGGGAAAGAAGGAACACGCTATCGCGCTGGATTGTGGTACTTTGGATTATGATTTGATCCCGTTAAACCTTAATGGTTATAAATTGGTAATCACCAATTCAAATAAAAATCATGATCTGGTTACTTCCGAGTATAATGTGCGGCGGAGCCAGTGTGAACAGGCTTTAGTCGATATAAATCAGGAATTGAACGTGAAACATCTGTGTGATTTGAGCGAGGAAGAATTGGAGAGGGTGCGGAATCTGATTTCCGATGAAACCGTTTATCGTCGGGCTCGTCATGCCGTCTCGGAGAACGCTAGGGTAAATGAGGCCATTGACGTGTTGCAAAAGGGGGATTTGGTTCGTTTCGGGGAATTGATGAATGCGTCGCATCGCTCATTGAAGGAAGATTACGAGGTTACTGGTGTCGAGATGGATACGCTGGCGGAGGAAGGGCAGAAGTTGCCGGGCGTGCTGGGGTCTCGGATCACGGGGGGCGGTTTCGGTGGTTGCACCGTGAGCCTTGTGAAAGAAGACAACGTGCAGGAATTTATCGAGAAGTTGGCTCCCGTGTATCATGATAAAATTGGATTGAATGCCGAGTTTTACGTGGCGGACATTGGTGATGGTGTGAGGAAAATTTACTAAGTATAAACCATAACAATTGGAAAAATGTTGAACACGAGTTTTGAGTTCTGGGATTATTTCATTTTCGGGGCGTATGCCTTAATGATTATTGCCGTGGGATTGTGGGTGTCAAGAGGTAAGAAAGGCGTGCAGAAGACAACGGAGGATTATTTCCTCGCGAGCAAATCGTTACCATGGTGGGCTATTGGGGCCTCGTTGATTGCGGCGAATATCTCTGCCGAACAGTTTATCGGGATGTCCGGATCGGGGTTCGCCGTGGGACTGGCCATTGCCTCGTATGAGTTTATGGCAGCCTTGACCTTGATCATTGTGGGTAAATTCTTTTTACCTATATTTATCAAACAGGGGCTTTACACGATCCCCGAATTCGTGGAAAAACGTTTCTCGACGAACTTGAAGACTATTCTTGCCGTTTTCTGGATCGCCTTGTTTATTTTCGTGAACCTGACTTCCGTGCTTTTCCTAGGGGCAAAAGCCATTGATACGATTATTGGTACTGGGAACGGGGAGTTATTCATTCCCGCTATCGTCGGGCTGGCCTTTGTTGCTGCGGCGTATTCCATTTACGGGGGACTATCGGCAGTGGCTTGGACGGATGTGATTCAGGTGGCCTTGTTGATCATCGGGGGCGTTATAACCACGCTTATCGCTTTGGATAACGTGTTGCCCGGTGGCGGTGTCGTGGACGGATTTAACCACGTCGTGGACACGGCGGGCGATAAGTTCCATATGATTATCTCGAAGAATAACCCGGAGTTTAAAAACCTGCCGGGTATTGCCGTGCTTATCGGTGGTTTATGGGTGGCAAACCTCTATTATTGGGGGTTCAATCAATACATCATCCAGCGGACGTTAGCGGCCAAGTCATTGAAAGAGGCCCAACGAGGTATTGCTTTTGCGGCGTTTCTTAAATTAATCGTGCCTTTGATCGTGGTTATTCCGGGAATCGTGGCTTTCGTGATGTACACCGAATCGAAAGACCCGTCCGTGACGGCTATGTTCGAGATGACGGGAGGAAATGATAAAGCCTATCCGTGGCTGATCGGGACGTTTGTACCCACGGGTTTGAAGGGACTGGTGCTGGCGGCATTGGCAGCGGCTATCGTTTCTTCACTGGCCTCCATGCTGAATTCGACTTCTACCATATTCACGATGGATATTTATAAACCTTACATGGATCGAGAGGCCTCACACAAAAAATTGGTGAGCGTGGGAAGAATCACGGCAGCCGTGGCGTTGGTGATTGCGGGTTTGATTGCACCCATGATGGCTAATTTCGACCAGATGTTCGTGTACATTCAAGAGTACACGGGGTTAGTGAGTCCCGGTATTCTAGCTGTGTTCCTGATGGGATTATTCTGGAAGAAGACTACGAACCAAGGGGCTATAACTGGGGTTCTGATCTCTATTCCCGTGGCGTTGTTGTTGAAGTTCCTGCCCATCGAAATGCCGTTCCTCGATCAGATGATGTACACGTTTCTGTTGACGATGGTAACGATTGGTATGGTTAGTTTGGCCACCTGCAAGACGGATGATGATCCGAAGGGTTTGGTGTTGACGTCTGAAATGTTCAAGACCGATAAGGTATTTAATATTTGTGCTTACGTGATTTGTATTTTGTTAGCCGTGATTTATACGGCTTGTTGGTGATTTAGGAAGAGAACGAGAAGATGTTTCGGGGAATAAAGGGTGTGATAAGCCCTTATCCCCAATTTATTTTCCTCGCACGGTCGGTACACGGTCGCTCATGAGCGACCGTGTACCGAAGGAGTACCGAGAGTGTACCGAAGTAGATCCCCGTTTTCAGCCTTATCTCATCTTGTCTTGTCGGGGATGTGGTTTACTATAAGCAGGTAAGTTTGGTAAATTAATTTGGGGAAAGCGACCTCGTCTCTTTAGGTATGTTCTTCAGCATATTTTGCCCTTTAAAGGCAAGATATTGTCATTAAAATTGTTAAGGGAGTTGTATCGAAAGAAAGAAAATATTAACTTTGAATTCATGTAAAGTAAGTGTTTCTTGTAATTAGTACTTATTGTTTTGACGAAATCAGAGGATGTTCTAATAAAAAAGTTCCGGGCTGGAAATGGTGTGATTTTCAAGGAGATTTTTGATCGATACTATCTCCCCGTGAAGTCGTATGGTTTCCAGTATGTCGAGGATGATGAGATTATTGAAGATTTCGTGCAAGATGCTTTCCTGAAGGTGTGGGAGAAACGGGCGGACTTTTATTTTGTTGCGGCGATTAAAAGTTTCCTGTATATGAGTGTCAGAAATGCTTGTTTGGATTACCTGCGTCACCAAAAAGTGCAACGTCGCAATGAGCCGGAATTAATCCTGTGGCTCACGGAAGAGGGGGAGGAAGAATTTATTCTTGAAGAGGAGGTCCATGCGATGGTGTACGATGCGATAAAGGATTTGTCGGAGCGATCCCGTCGGGTCGTGATTCTGACGATGGAGGGCCTTTCCAATCCTGAAATTGCGAAAGAGTTAGGGGTTTCCGTGAATACGGTGAAGACGATTAAATTACGTGCTTACAGGGTGTTGCGGGAACGGTTGAAGGGTATTCAGTGGTTGTTATTACTTCTTTTGGGCGTTTAAAGAATTTTTTTTTACAAAGGGTGTCACCCTGTGGGGAGGTGTTCACGTTTTAGGGGAAATTTTTGAAAAATGGAGAAAATTGATCCTAGGATAGAGCTTGTTATTTATCGTTTTTTACGTGGGGAACTCTCCGCATCTGAACGGGAAATGCTCGAATCCTGGTTACGTGAAGGAAGGCATAGGGAGTTGTTCGAGAAAATCTGTAACAAGGAGAATATGCTGGAAAAGTCGTTCTATTTTGATCGACTGGATAAAGGGAGGGAAAAGACATGGAATCGTTTGGAACGGGCGATCGGATTGCGTCGTCGAGTCGTGTTGCGTCGTTGGTCGATTGCGGCTTCATTGATTGTTCCTCTTTTGATCGGTGTGTTATATCTGAACGAACGTCAGATTATCCCGGAAATACCGGGGCGACAGTTGGAACGAATTGTTCCGGGAATCTCTACGGCACAACTTTATCTGCCTGATGGTAACGTGGTCGATCTCGGTAAGGATAGTGTGTGTGATTTACAGTTGCTGGAGGGAGGACGTTTTGTGAACGAACGGGGTACATTGACTTACAAGGGGGATAGTTCGGAGGTGAAAGTGGCGCAATACAGTGAAGTTCGGATACCGAGGGGAGGAGAGTATAAGGTCGTGTTGCCGGACGGAACGATCGTGTGGTTGAATGCCGAGTCGTCACTTCGTTTCCCGACGTTATTCACGGGAAAGGAAAGAAAAGTGTATGCAAAAGGAGAATTGTATTTTGATGTGAAACACGATGATACAAAACCTTTTATAGTAGAAGTGGAGAAAGATTACTCGGTTCGGGTGCTTGGAACCGAATTTAACCTCCGGGCATACAGCGGTTTTCCCGTGGTAACAACTTTGGTGGAAGGATGCGTGCAAGTGAGGGGTGTGGGTAACACGGTATCGTTGGCTCCGGGACAGCAAGCGCTCGAAGTGTCAGGAACTCGTAACATTAAAGTGCTTGACGTTGATGTTGCTCCTTACGTGGCATGGCATGAGGGGAAATTCTATTTTGTTCATGCCCCGTTGAATAGTATAATGGAAGAGTTGGCGCGTTGGTATGATGTAGAGGTTGTGTTTGAGAATCCGGCAGTGAGGGAAGAATGTTTTACGATCGAGATGCAGCGGTTTGATGATTTTAACAAGGTGTTGAGATTAATTGAGCGAACAGGTATGGTGACCATCTCGGTGGATGGACATATCGTGACAGTAAAATAAAAAAACGGGAGATCTGGATCATCCCCCGCTTTAAGTAAGGTGCTTAAGGCACAATGTAAAATTTTAATTCTACAAAGTTATGAAAAAAATCAGAACGAGTGGGTTCTTTAGGCGAATCCATGGGAATTTTTTGTTGATGATGAGGTTGACAATGTTGTTCCTACTGATGACGTTTGTCTCGTTGACGGCCACAGCGTTGGGGCAACGAGCGACGATCAAATTGGACAATGTTGATTTGCAAGTTGCTTTTAACGAAATTAAACAGAAAATGGGATACACATTCGTGTACAATGATCAAGTGGTGAAGAATGTGGGGAAGGTTTCTGTTAATGTTACGTCTTCGGATATAAAGTATATCTTGGCTAAATGTTTGGAAGGGACATCTCTCGATTTTTACATTGAAGATAATATCGTGGTGATTAAATCAAAAGCGGAGCAGGCCCGGGAGACGGAGAGAAAGCCGGTAACCGTGAAGGGGAAAGTGGTTGATGAGAAGAAACAGCCTTTACCCGGGGTTACAGTTTTGTTAAAGGGTACGACTTTGGGAGTAACAACCGGGGGAGAGGGTGATTTTTCGATTGTGATTACTGATACGACCAAGGCTGAACTCGTATTTTCATTTATCGGTATGGTGTCTCAAACAATCCCTTATAAAAGTATTCCTAAAGGGGAGTGGACGATCGTTTTGAAGGATGATGTACAGGAGATGGATGAAGTTGTTGTTACGGGTATTTATTCTCGTAAAAAGGAGAGTTTTACCGGATCATCAACAACCTATACGGCAAAGGAATTGAAAACTATCGGGAACCAGAATGTGCTTCAGAGTTTGAAAACGATGGATCCCTCGTTTGCGATCGTGGAGAACAATCAGTTCGGATCCGATCCGAACCGTCTGCCGGATATTAACGTGAGGGGTAAAACCAGCGTGATCGGTTTGACACAGGAGTACGAGGTCGATCCGAATCAGCCCTTGTTTATTTTGGATGGGTTCGAGACAACTTTAAAGACGATCAGTGATTTGAGTATGGATCGCGTGCAAAGTATTACGGTGCTGAAAGATGCGGCAGCCACGGCAATTTATGGTTCGAAAGCGGCGAATGGTGTTGTGGTGGTGGAGACGAAGGCTCCCGCTCCCGGAACATTAAGGTTAACGTATAACGGAAATTTAAATCTTTCTTTTGCTGATTTATCGGATTATAATTTGATGAATTCTAAGGAAAAATTGGAATTCGAACGTTTGGCCGGGTATTACGGTGATTTGGATGCTAACGGGGAAATCGTGTCGGAATATGACCAGCGTTTGTATTACCAGCGTTTGGCCGAGGTGAAACGAGGGGTGGATACCTACTGGATGAGTGAACCGTTACGGTTCGCAACTTCTCATAGTCACAACCTTTTCGCCGAAGGAGGGGATGACAGGATGCGTTACGGCTTGGGATTCAGTTATAACAAGACGCAAGGTGTGATGAAAGGATCTGATCGGGATGTGATTAATGGCAACGTGCAATTGTTGTATCGCTACAAGTCATTGTCATTCAAGAATTACTTGAATTTGGATTACTCGATGTCTTCACGAGAGAAGGTCACGTTTTCAAAATTTTCACAGGCGAACCCGTACCACAGGAAAAAGAACGAGGATGGTGTGGTGGAGCAAGTGTTAGAGATTTACACTGATTCCGATGCAAATTCTCCTACTTATCTTCAGGAATTAAAGAATTATAATCCTCTATATGATATGACTTTAGGCTCTTCCGATGAAACCTCCTCTTTTGGTTTTACGAATAATTTCGAGATCGATTGGCAGGTGTTTGATGGTTTGCGGGCGAAAGGTCGTTTTAGTATTTCAAAGTCAACGGATCGGGGGGAAGTTTTTAAATCTCCCAATGCTTCCGATTATGCTGAAACCGCTTCAACGGAACGCGGGTCTTACCAGGAGACAATAGACGAGAATTTGAGTTATGATGGAGATCTTAACGTGACCTACGCTAAATTGTTTAACGAGGTACACATGGTGAATGCCGTGGGTGGAATTCGTTTGGCTTCGAGCAAATCACAATCCAGTGGTTACAAGTCTATCGGGTTTATCGATGACCGTTATTCAAATCCTTCTTTTTCTTCAGGGTATCCTACGGGAGGTAAGCCATCGTATTTCACGAGCGAGAAGCGTTCGGCGAGTTATTATCTGAATGCCGGTTACGCTTATGATGATCGTTATCTGCTGGACGTGAATCTTCGTTCGGATGGTTCCTCCGTGTTCGGCTTGTCTCAACAATTCACCACAACTTGGGCTATCGGGTTGGCGTGGAACGTGCACAAGGAAGACTTTTTTCAGAATCAGAACTGGCTGAATTTTTTGAAATTGCGTTTTTCTATCGGTAATCCCGGAAATCAAAACTTTGATGCTTATATTTCCATGAACGTGTACAAGTACGCAACTGGTTACCCGAATCCTTTCGGGGTAAGTGCTATTGTTTCGACTTGGGGAAATAATGATTTGGATTGGCAGAAAACAATCGACCAGAATTATGGTATTGATTTGGCTTTTTTGAATAATCGGTTGAAAGTTACGGTTGATTATTTCTATAAAAATACCGATCCTCTATTGGTTTATGTTCAGACGCCGACCTCTACCGGAACCTCTACTGTTCCGATGAACCTGGGTAAGCAAGTTTCTCAGGGATTGACAGCAACATTGAATTATATGATCCTGCAGCGAGAGAATATGAGTTGGAATTTTAATTTTAATGCTCGTCATATTACTTACGAGTACCGGAATATCGGGACCGCCTTGGATAAGTTTAATCAGGAGAACAGGAGTTCTAATTTGGTGAGATATTACGATGGGGGAAGTCCTTCCGATTTGTGGGCCGTGCGTTCCGCGGGAATTGATCCGGCTTCCGGGCGAGAGATATTCATTAAAAAAGACGGGACGCAGACATTCGAGCATGATTACGCGGACGAGGTTGTTGTCGGGAATTCGGATCCGAAGGTGGAAGGGGTAATCGGTACTTCTTTCTATTACAAGGGATTTTCTGCTTCTGTCAATTTGCGGTATCGCTTGGGAGGACAAATATTTATGTCGACTTTATACGACAAGGTGGAGAATATTTCGGAAAATGCCTTGCAATATAATCAAGATAAACGGGCATTGTATGATCGTTGGCAAAAACCGGGTGACGTGAGTAAATATAAGTCTATCTCGTTGACGGACGCGACCCCGATGTCGTCTCGTTTTATCGCGGATGAGAATACCTTGAGCGGGGAGTCTATTTCTTTGGGATATGAAACTCAAGCCAAGTGGTTGCATCGTATCGGGGCATCCTCGATGACTATTCGGGGGTATATGAATGATATCTTCCGGATTTCCACGGTAAAGAATGAACGGGGATTGGATTATCCTTTCGCGCGTACCGTGGCTTTTTCTCTTGGGTTAACGTTTTAATGAATTAAAGAGTTTGTTTATGAATATAGTAAGAAATATAAAATCAGGTTTGATTGCTGGTGTGATGTTGTTGCTCGTGTCGTGCAATTCATGGTTGGAGGTTGATCCTGACGATAGAATAATGGATAATTCTTTGTTTAAAGACAGGGAAGGTTTTCTTGCGGCTTTGAATGGCGTGTACTCGGAAATGAATGATCCTAAATTGTATGGGGCTAATTTAACCATGGGAATGCTTGATGTGATGGCACAGTATTATAATTGCAGTTTTACGGATCATGATTATTCTGTCTATGCGAATTATTCATACACGGAAAAAGGGTTTAAAAGTACACTGGATAATATTTGGTCCGGGTTATATTCAATGATTGCAAATTGTAATGCTATACTTGTCCATTGTGGGGATGGGAATCCTGTTTTGTCTGATACCTATTATCGCCTTGTGAAAGGTGAGGTCCTAGGTTTGCGGGCAATGATGCATCTTGATCTTTTACGTATGTTCGGGCCTATTTATTCGGAAGAAAACAAGGGAATAAAATGTATCCCGTATATGACGAAAGCGGATCGGAGCGTGCAACCGTTGTTGCCTGCCGATAGTGTGATGTATTATGTTATCAAGGATTTGGAAATGGCGTCAAGTTTACTTTCAACAGTTGATCCCGTTATCACGGAAGGAGCCAGGAATTATGATTCGAAGCAAGGTGCGAATGATTTGTATTACAGACAATATCGTATGAATTATTTTGCCGTGAATGCATTGATGGCCAGGGCTTATTTGTGGATGGGAAATACACAGAAAGCAGGGGAATGTGCTCGGGCCGTGATCGAGAAAGTGAGTAACGAGGATAAGCCTTTATTCCCGTTAGTAGATGTCGATTATATGACAAAGAATTCGCCGGACGGGGTGTTTTATCCTGAGGTGTTGTTTTCTCTTTACAATACTTCTCGCGAGAGTAAAGTGTATAAAACTTTTTTTGATCCTTCCTTGTCTATAGCCAGAATTTTGACTATGGCCGGAAATCTTTCGACGGGACGGGTGAACGGGACGTATGATGATAAGGATGATTATCGTTATAGAATGTGGGCTTCCACAATATCCAATAGTAAGGAGGTGACTTATTTGAATAAGTATAAAGATGAAACGGAGGCGGATTCCGCATATCATTATCGTTATATGATACCTTTGGTACGGGTTAGTGAATTATACCTGATTGCAGCCGAGTGTGAACCGGATGTTCCGACGGCTCTTGAAAAGTATTTTAACAAGTTGCGTTTTGCCCGGAATTGCGTGAACCAAAATGCATCATCCGTGGAGGAGTTAAAAGGGTTAATTCGTTCTGAATACGTGAGGGAGTTTATCGGGGAAGGACAATTGTTTTTCTATTATAAGCGGAACGGTTTACAGACCATTCCCGATGGTGCAACGGCAAGTGGCACGATGAACATGCAATTGGAGAATTACGTCTTCCCGTTACCGGATAGCGAGACAAGCCAACGTGCGGAATCACAAGATAATGTTTCACAAGAATAAGTAATGGTTATGAAAAAAATATTATATGTTCTCGCTCTTGCATGGCTTGTTTGCGGCGTGGCGAGTTGTGAAAAAGAAGTTAAGGATTACGATGGACGGGAAGGGGTTTATTTCTACGTTCAGTACGGACCGGAATGGGGGGATACTACTATTTGGGCGAGCCAGTCTTTTACCCCGGTAGAGTTTGTTAAAAGCACGGGTGATTACCACGATGTGAAGTTACGGGTGATGACAACCGGAAGAATTAAAGGGTATGACAGAACGTTCCGGGTTGTCGTGGATAAGGATTCGACTACTGCTGTCGAAGGGGTGAATTATGATCCTTTCGATGAATTTCAGGTGGTTAAAGCCGGAAGTCATTATGCTGATTTGGTGATTCGTTTGAAGCGGGATAAGAGTATTCAAACCGAAGAACGGGTTTTAACGTTGAAGTTGGAGCCGACGGAGGATTTTGGGATTGGGATTAACTGGTGGGGAGAGGTTCCCGGGTTGTGGTCTAGTACTGGAGGAAATGATTTTGATGCTTCCATGCACAAGATTACCATGAATGATTTTCTCGTTCGACCGGCTCGTTGGATACCGGCAATCGATTATGCGCCAGGGCAAACTGAAGGGGGACTTTGGGGGGCTTTTACGCGAAAGAAATATGATTTGATTTGCGAAAAGTTTAATTTGACGTATGATGATTTTGCCTCGGAGGTGACGATGCCGAATGCCAAACGGACAATGATTGCGAATTATTTCGTGAATTATTTGCAAGAACTTTACGACAAGGGTACTCCGGTATTGGAGGAAGATGGGCGTGCGATGTATTTTATGGGGGTATCATGGAAATCAATCGTGGGGCAACCTTGGATCCCGGCAGAATAATGGTTGAACAATGTAAATCTGATAATTATGAAACGAGTTATATTACTTTTTTTAACGAGCGTGTTCATTTGTTTGGCCGTGGCTTGTTATGACGACAAGGGTTCTTACGATTACAAGGAGGTGAACGAGATTGAAGTGGACAGTCTGGGAAAATCACATAGCGTGATCTTTAAAAAAGACACGTTGAAAATAACTCCCCTGCTGAAATTTACCGAAGATAGTTTGTCCTTGGATCGTTACGCTTACGAGTGGCTGGTGGTCCCAAGTACGTCTACCGAGGAACTTACCCGTGAAGTGATTGGTACGGAACGTAATTTGGAATATTTCGTGGAGTTGGAACCAGCAACTTATACTCTTTACTTGAAGGTGAGAGATAAGGTCACCGGTTTGTTGTGGATGAATTATACTTCGCTTGTGGTTAGAACTGCGACCAGTTTGGGATGGTTGGTTATCGGGGAAGATGCCGAAGGATTTGTGAATTTGGATATGGTTGCCATGGCGGGTGATACGATTGTGTTATATAATCAATTATCGAATAACGGTTTACCACGGTTAAAAGATCCCAAGAGTGTCGTGTACACGGGACGTGTAAGAATGTCGTCTTACGCACCCCACGAGAGATTGTGGATTGCAACCGGGGAACGTTCATATCACGTGAATCCATCAACCTTCGAGGGAGATCTGTCAAGTACATTTGAACCGTTGGTTTACTCGTATTTTGAGTTACCGGAACAATTGAATCCCGTGTACATGATTACTAAAGCAGCGGGTGGTGGCATGATGAATAGTTCGAGAACGGTTGTTTGTGAAGAAGGACACGTGTTCCATATATCTAGTTTTTTGTCAAGTAGTGAATATGCAGATCCGATAAATCGGACAACGGTTTCTCCCAACGTTTTGTTTAAAGCGTACCCTTATATTTTTGCTTCTTTGGGATACGCTTCCGGGGGAATACTTTATGATACCGATAATAATCAATTTTTAAGGTATACGAGTTATTCCACAACTTGTTCGTCTTTATCTGATAAGGCTGACGATGCTTTTCCGTGGGTGCAACCCGAGGGGCGTACGCTCGTGTACGGGGAGAATACCATGGATACCGAGGGTGGGGGATATGGTAATTCATTCGCCTTGATGAAAGATGCCGGGACGAACGGGTATTATATCTATAAATTTAAGGCTGCTGGCCAGAAGGTGGCAGGATACGAGGTAAATAAGTCGCTCGCTACGGATATAGACAAGGCCGAGTTATTCGCTTTCGCCTCAAATCGTTCCATCCTACTGTATGTGGTGGGTAAAACTTTGCATGCTTATGATTACAAAAGAGGGTACGAGAAGAAGTATTCGGTAGAGCTGGAAGACGAGATCACGATGGTTAAATTTGATATTTTCTCGGGATATGGAGATTATAACGATTTATACGTGGCGACTTATAATAGTACTACGCGAGGAACTTTGCAAAAGTACGTGTTAGGAACTGATCAGAACACGTTCGAGTTAAAACCGGACGAGAAGTGTAAATGGAACGGGTTGGTGAAGGTGAAAGATATTGATTGGAAAAATGGTGTTCAATAGAATGAAGATAAAATTAGTTTTGTTTTGGATGATAGCGGCAATTTTGCCGCTGTCGTCTTTTGCCCAGGGGGTTGATTTTAAGGAGTTGACGATGCAAGAGGCTCTAACTCTTGCCGAGAAAGAGAAAAAAATGGTATTTGTTGATTTCTACACGACGTGGTGCGGGCCGTGTAAAATGATGTCTTCGGAAGTTTTTACGCGAGAGCAGGTCGGGGCCTATTTTAACCGGGAGTTCGTGAATTTGAAAGTAGATGCGGAGAAAGGGGAGGGAGTGGAACTGGCGAAAAAATACCAGGTGAAGGCTTACCCTACATTCGTGGTATTGAAAGCGGACGGGACGGAGGTTTATAGAACATCCGGGGCTCGTCCAGCGGAAGAGTTTGTCGACAAAATTCGTAAAGGGATTGATCCCAAGTGGTCGCCGGAGGGGTTAACTCGTCGTTATAAAAAAGGAGAGCGTACCCCGGAGTTGGTGAACGAATATGCCTTGTTACAAATGGAAACGGGGAATGGCGAGCTGGGAAATCAAGTGGTACGGGAGTATTTTGATAGGTTGTCAGATAAAAGAAGGGTGAAACCGGAAAATTTTTTTCTTTATACTCGTTATGCCTTAAATTACCGGGATCCGAAAGCGGACTACATGTTTGCCAATAAAGATCGTTTTGTAAAAGAGAACGGGCGGGAGAAAGTAGATAGTTTGCTGTATGGCTGGTTGAGACAGCAGGTTATGCCTTTTGTTTCGGCCCGGATAATTTCGGGTATGGAGGTAAACGAAGGGGAATGGATACGGTTGAAAGAGAAGATCCGCGATGCGGCTTTGTCGAACGGGGAGGGACTGGTGGAATTGGGAGAGATCGCCGAAGTACGGTTGAAAAATAACATGAAGGATTATTTGAATATCTGTCGGAAAAAGTTCCCACAACTGGAAGAACGAGATCGTTTCTCGATATTGGTAGGGTTTGGTTTTTTGAAGGAACAGGATGAAGAAATTCGACAGATCGCAGCGGATTTGTTAAGGGATAATCTAAACGTGGCGGAAGGATTGAATAATCGGGTGCTTTACTCGATCATGTTGGAATTAGAAGGAAAGAAGGAGTTCCGTTTACGAGCCGCAATTGATGCCGTGAAAAAGGGAAAAGTGATTGTGTCTTATTTTTCTAAGGAAAAATTTGTGCAGGAAGAACATGAGTTTGATAATCATGTGCTGGATATCAGTATGGCAGGGAAAGATACTTTATCCGCGGGGGTAAGATTTTTGTGTGATGAGTTGGCAACGCCGACCGCCAGAGGTACTAAGCAAAATCCGCATTTCAGTTTTATGATTGTGCCGGGAGAATTTGCCGTGTTGAAACTTGGTTTGGAAAAAGGAAAAGTACCCGTGGTGAAATGGGAGAGGGGAGGCTCTGTTTCCCGTGATTTCGTACGGTTGAATTATGACTTGTTGACCCCGGAAGAAGCGGGGTACAACCAGTTAATGGTTGATAATGTCATCCAAGGGGGAGATATTCGTGATTATCCCAGGGAGTTTCAGCGATCGTTTGATGCAAACAAGCGGAAAACGATGGAATTTATACGAGGTAATCCGGATAGTTATATTGCTCTTGTCAAGTTGGCCGAGCATTATATTTGGTTTGACGAGAATGAAGCGGAGGATATTTACAGTCGTTTCCCCGAGAATTTGAAAGGAAATCCTTATGGTCGTGTTATTGCTCAACGTTTGGAAAGAAGTCGGGATTTTAGGACGGGGAGGCCTGCCAAGAATTTCGAGAAGAAAGATATGAACGGGAAAACGGTGTCTCTTGAGAAGTTGCGGGGGAAATACGTGTTGTTGGATTTTTGGGGGAGCTGGTGTGGCCCTTGCCGGGAGTCTCATCCTCATTTGAAAGAATTGTACGAGAAATACAAAAAGCAAGTTATTTTTATAAACGTGGCCCAAGAGAACACGAGAGATTTGAATGAAGCCCGGAAACTTTGGAGAACGGCGGTGAAAGAAGACGGGATGACATGGACTCAAATATTGAATAACGAGGGACGGGAGACGTGTGATATGATCCGGTTGTTTAATATTTCTTCTTTTCCGACTAAAGTATTAATTGATCCGAACGGGATTGTGGTTGCAAGGATGGTAGGAGGAATGGTGGATGCAGGAGAGGTGTTAGAGAAAATGGTTGATTGAAATGAGAAATAAATACCCCCGCTTCCGGCGGGGGTATTTATTTTATAGTTGGTTCACAACTTCAACGCTGTTCATACCGGTCTGGATGGCCTCGATGTTCATCGGGATCATCTTGTGATGACGAGGGGGTAAAGATTTTTGCAAACCTTTTTCCACGTTGTCAAGTTTCACGATCGGTTTTACTTTCAAGAATCCTCCAAGGACGATCATGTTGAACACTTTCGGGTTACCTTGCTCTGCGGCAATGGCGGTTCCCTCGATTTTGTAGATATTGATGTCTTTTCTGGTCGGTTCGTGAGTAATACCATTCGGGTCATAAATTAAGGTACCACCCGGTTTTACCATGCTTTCGAACTTGTCCATGGATTGTTGGTTCAAGACGATAGCGGTATCGTATTTTGTTAAGATCGGTGAGCTGATGCGCTCGTCGCTCAGGATAACGGTCACGTTGGCAGTACCGCCACGCATTTCAGGACCGTAAGAAGGCATCCAAGCAACTTCCTGATCTTGCATAATTCCGGAGTAAGCAAGAATCTTTCCCATAGAAAGAACTCCTTGTCCACCGAATCCTGCTATAATGATTTCTTCTGTCATAATCTTTAATTTACGATTTATGATTTGGGATTTACGATTCTGATAATCTAAAATCGTAAATCTAAAATCTCAAATTATTAAATGTCTTTGATGTCTCCTAACGGGTATTTCGGGAACATGTTATCTACCATCCATTTGTTGGCTTCTACCGGGGTTACTTTCCAACCGGAGTTACATGTACCTACGATTTCCACGAAAGAAGTACCTTTGTCTTTCCGGGTGTTCTCGAATGCCTTGCGGATAGCGGCTTTTGCTTTACGTACGTTAGCCGGGGTATGTACCGATTGACGGGTTACGTAGCAAGTACCATCCAGTTGTGCAAGTAATTCGGTTAATTTCATCGGGAATCCGTTCAATTTGGCGTCACGTCCATAAGGAGTGGTAGCGGTTACCTGTCCCAAAAGGGTGGTCGGGGCCATCTGTCCTCCGGTCATACCGTAGATAGCGTTGTTAATAAAGATTACCACGATGTTTTCACCACGGTTACAAGCGTGCATGATTTCCCCGCATCCGATAGATGCCAAGTCACCATCACCTTGATAGGTGAACACGTAACGATCGGGGTGAACACGGCTGACACCGGTTGCAACGGCCGGAGCACGTCCGTGTGCTGCCTCTACCCAGTCAATATCCAAATAGTTGTAGGCGAGTACAGAACATCCTACCGGAGAAACACCGATGGTCTTGTCTTGGATACCCATTTCTTCAATCACTTCTGCGATAATTTTGTGAACCACGCCATGGGAACATCCCGGACAGTAGTGCATCACGTTATCGGTAAGCACGGGAGTTTTCTTGTAAACAAGATTCTCCTCTTTTATTATATCTTTTAATTCTACTGACATAGCTTATGCTCCTATAATTTGTTTTTCAAGTGCTTCAACGATCTCTTCCGGTGTCGGGATTACTCCTCCGAAACGTCCGAAGTGTTCTACCGGGATGTTATTGGCCACGTTCAAACGAACGTCTTCTACCATTTGACCGGCACTCATCTCTACAGTTAAGATTCCTTTCACTTGTTTAGACAAGCGTGCAACTTCTTTTTTCGGGAAAGGATAAAGGGTAATCGGACGAAGGATTCCTACTTTAATTCCTTTTTCACGGCATAATTGTACTGCTTTTTGGCAAATACGAGATGCAGATCCGTAAGCCACGAATATGTATTCCGCATCTTCACATTGGATTTCTTCAAAAAGAACATCGTTTTCTTCCATCATTTTGTACTTCTCTTGAAGTTTGTGGTTGAATACCTCTTGTTTGTAAGAATCCAATTCCAAGGAAGTTACCGTGTTGTGAGGACGATGTGCTTTCTTACCGGTTAAAGCCCAGTTATCAGACATCTTGTCGATTTCTTCTTGTGTCCAACGGGGTTTGTATTCGCTTAATTGAACCTTCTCCATCATCTGTCCGATCACGCCGTCGGCAAGGATCATGGCCGGGTTGCGATATTTGAATGCCAAGTCAAAACCAAGTCCTACGAAATCGTTCATTTCCTGAACGGAAGCGGGAGCAAGTACGATCAAGTGATAGTCTCCGTGACCACCACCTTTGGTTGCCTGGAAATAGTCACTTTGTGCCGGTTGGATAGTTCCCAATCCTGGGCCCCCACGTACAACATCAATCACCAAGCAGGGAAGTTCTGCTCCTGCCAAGTAGGTTAAACCTTCTTGCATCAACGAGATACCGGGGCTGGATGATGATGTCATTGCCTTTTTACCGCAAGCAGCGGCACCGTATACCATGTTGATAGAGGCCAATTCACTTTCGGCCTGCAATACGACCATTCCTGTTTCCTCCCACGGTTTGCGTAACATGAGAGTCTCCATGACTTCGGATTGCGGGGTAATAGGGTAACCATAATAAGCATCACATCCACAACGGATAGCAGCTTCGGCTAATACCTCGTTCCCTTTCATTAATTTTACTTCTGCCATTTTCGGTAGTTTTTATTCTTATTGTACATTCATTTTGTAAACGGTGATCACCGAGTCCGGGCATACCAACGCACAGCTGGCACATCCAATACATGCTTCCGGATTTACCATCTCGGAGTAGTGGTATCCTTTACCATTCACTTCTTTTGCCAAGTCAAGAGTTTTGGTAGGACACGCAACCACGCAAAGGTTACATCCTTTGCATTTTTCTTTGTCAACGACGACAGCGCCTCTAAATTTTGCCATAATTGAATTGATTATGATTTATAAATAAATTCTCTTTTTGCCTTATACTTTGTAACACATTTACGGGATAAAATTACAAACTTAAATTGAATCATGAAATAGTTTTCCTGTATTTTAACATTGTTTTACTTTCATGTTAAGGCGATTATACCGGAGCTTTTCCCGATTCAATTTCAATTATTTCGTATGATCCGCCGCGAATCGTTTCAAACGTTCTTCCAGTTCCGGCATCCAGTTGAGTCCGGTTTGAGAAACACAAGCGCGAAGACCTTGTTTCTTGGACCCTGTGTCACGCAACGGGATGGCTGATATACCGTAATACAGAATCTCTTTCGTGAGGTCCCCTCCGGAGAAGCCCGGGTAGATAATCGTGAAATAGAATCCGTCAGCGATGGGTTCTTCCAAATCTCGGTCATATACGATCTCGAAACCGTATTTGGTGAACAGTTCTTTCATGGCATGGGCTCTCTCCGCGTATTCCCGCACCCCGTCGAGGATATTGATGCGTCCCTCGTTGGCAGCTTTCAGGATAGCGGCCATGGCGTACTGGCAGGAGTGAGTGGTCCCGGATGATAAGGTGTAGATAATCCGGTTCACGATAGTGTAACCCAAGGTTCCCATTCCCCCGAAACGATTGTGCAGGTTGTCGTATTTCCTGTTGTATAAAGCGTCAGAAATACACATGATTCCCAAACGTTGTCCGGCGTAACTGAATAGTTTGGAACCGGAGATCATGACGATGTAGTTATCCGTGTATTTCCCAACTGACGGTTGGAACGGAGCTTTACCCGGTACGGAAAGGTCCCGGCGGAAGTCCATGGCGAAATAGGCCAAGTCTTCCAGCACGATCACGTCATATTTGGTAGCCAATTCCCCGATAATTTTCAGTTCATTGTCGGTAAAACATATCCAGGCCGGGTTGTTCGGGTTACTGTACAGAATGGCGGCAATGTTTCCCTTGGAAAGGTGTTCTTCCAGTTTTTCCCGTAATTTTTCACCCCTGTAATTGTATACGTCAAATGATTCAAACGGTTTGCCGATTACTTGCATCTGTGTTTTCTGTACGGGGAATCCCGGATCAATGAAAAGAACGGTGTCTTTTCCTTTCTTGCATTCCGTTACAGCCATGAATGCGGCGAAGCAAGCTTGCATAGAACCCACGGTCGGGATGATGCCTTCCGGTTTGATGTCGATGTCCACGAAGTTCTTCACGAATTTAGAACCTTCTTCTTTGAATTCCTTGTGCCCTTCGAGCATCGGATAGAATTGAGCACATCCGGCACGTAGCGCCTCAATCTCGGCATCGATACCTATTTTAGAGGGGGCAAGCCCGGGAACACCCATTTCCATGCGAATGAATTTCTCCCCGCTTTCGGCTTCCACCATGTTAACCACTTTCACGATGTCGCGTATCGTGGCGTCTTCCATGTCACTGATCCCGCAAGTTTCTAGCTTCTGGTCAACGATTTTTTTATCAATTAGATTGTTTTGCATGACTACTTTATATGATTTATTCTATTTTTTCTCAGCATGTACGCGAGTTTAATAAAAAATTGTCATTATATATTCCGAAATCGTTTTAAATTTGAAGTGGAGTGTCTAATTTAGTTTGATTCTGAAATTGATTATTTCGTTTTTTCTTGTGTCCTGCAAATGATTCGATGTATTCTTGTTTAGTATCCTTTCAGGGGGAGCAATAATAGGGTTTTCCTACTGTAAAAGTCTGTCCTCAATGTTTTACTCTCTTTTTGTAATCGTTGTTGCTCTATTGGCAATGGGCTATGCATGGGCGTTGAAAGGGTGATGAAAGGGAATAGGGAGGTTATTATAGTTGTATTTGTACGTTATAGGAATGGGTGAAGGATGGCTGTGTAATATAGATGGATGTATTTCGTGATTCTTAAATACTTTCTTGGACACACCCTTTCGAATCTGTTTTTGTTTTCGTAGTTTTGCACGATGATAATAGCAAAATTGAGATGTTGATAGGGCATCACATTTTCAATTTTCAATTTTCAATTGTTATGAATCTGGAATGGTACATTGCGCATAGGTTGTTGAGAGGAGACGGCACGAAATCCGTGTCGGTGCCGATCGTGAGAATTGCGATTGTCGGGATTGCTTTGGGGTTGTGCGTGATGTTATTGTCGTTGTTTATTATCACTGGTTTTAAGTACGAGATCACAGAAAAGTTGTCGGGTTTCACGGCTCACTTGAGTGTGGTGCCTTTTGTTCCCGGTTCTGTAGGAGAGGGGGGGGTAGTCCGGGCATCGGAGAGTTTGCTAAAAGGCTTGGAAGAGGTGGAAGGCGTGAAGAACGTGTACGGGTATATAGAGAGACCTGCAATCTTTAAGAGCAAGGAGGAAATTCACGGGGTTGTGTTGAAAGGGATGGATATGGGGTATGATGTCGTTTTTTTTCGGGAGAACTTGAAGAAGGGGGAAATGCCTGATTTTAAAACAGAAAGAGCATCGAACGAGATATTAATCTCCGCATCTGTGGCGGATATGTTGGGAATCGGTGTCGGGGAAAAAGTTGCGGCCCATTTCGTGCAGGACCCTCCGAGAGCGAGAGTATTTACCGTTGCCGGAATTTACGACACGGGTTTCAAGGAGTATGACGACGTGATGGTGTTGGTTGACGAACGACATCTGGCAAAATTGAATGACTGGGGACCGGGGGAGGTTTCCGGGATAGCCATCGAACTGGAAGATGTGGAGCGATTAAATGAGGTGGTAAAGGGTGTGGAGAATGTCGTGTATGATGCAAGCGGGAATTACGAGGTACAGACGCTTGCCGATGTGGCCCCGCAGATTTTTGATTGGTTGGCCTTGTTGAATATGAACGTGTGGGTGATTCTGATTTTGATTGTCGTGGTGGCCGGTTTTAATATGGTGTCGGGACTATTGATTTTGATCTTGGATAAGACTTCGTTGATTGGGATATTGAAGGCGTTAGGGTATAAGAATGTTTCCTTGCGAAAATTGTTTCTGTATATATCGGCGGGATTGATTATCAAAGGAATGTTGTGGGGAAATGTGCTGGCCTTTCTTTTGGCGGGAATTCAAGCAATATTCCGTGTGATTCATCTTGATCCTGTGACATATTATATGGATACGGTTCCAATTAATTTTAGTCTCGGGTACGTGATATTATTGAATGTAGGGGTGGTTGTGGTAACCGTTTTAATGCTGATTGTGCCGACTATGCTGATCTCCAAGATCAACCCGGTGAAGGCGATTAAATTCGAGTAAAGTTATGAACGTGAAAAATGATATTTGCGTTATTAGAGATTCTCTCTTGGATTGGTTGAGGGAACATCGTCATGGTGTGATGGGGACGGTGATTTTTCATCTCGTGCTTGCTATCTTTTTAGTTTGTGTCGGGATTTCACGGTTGGATTCACAACAGAGAATGGAGATCGAGATCGATATGCCGGAGCCGGAAATTGTTCAGCAAAAACAGGAGGAACAGGAAAAGAAAGAGCAGATTCTTCGTCAAAGTGCAGACGAGGAGGTAAATGAAATGTTGCGTTCGTTGGCCGTGAACGAGGATGTGGTGAAGAAAAATGCAGAACCCCCGCCTCATGAACGGGTGAAAGAGTATATCGAACAAATTCAGGAAGAAATTGATAGTGATTACGGAGGGCGTTACCGGGCGAATAAAAACAAGCATTACAAGGAGGATAGTATTCGAGCCCAGCGAGATAAGAAGGAACGGATGTTGGATTCACTTCAATCCACGGTATACGTGGGGAAAAGTAGCGTATCGTATAATATAAAAGGGCGTTACAAGACTTATTTGCCGATTCCCGTGTATAAATGCGAGTTCGGTGGGAAAATCGTGGTAGCGGTAGTCGTAAACCGACAGGGTCGAGTTGTTAAAGCCGAGGTCGTGGATACGGAGTCCGATAAAGATGACGCTTTGCGGGAGGTGGCCGTGGATGTGGCTTTGAAATCGGAGTTTAACGCTGATGAGAAAGCCCCGGAACGACAGGCGGGAACGATCACGTATAATTTTGTCAAACAATGACATTGTTTACTTCTTCTATTTTTTCCAGCTTTTTCAGGTTGTTGTATCCCCGGGCGTGTGTGGTATGCGGTGACGTTCTGGTTGATGGAGAACCTTTTTTGTGTTCAGCTTGTTTGAGCGGTTTACCTTTGAACGAGGGGGTTGATGAGGAGGCGGATGAGGCGCTTGCGAATGATTTGGGAGTCGGGTATTTGTACTGGTTGTTTCGTTATGACCGGGCAAGTGATTTCCATAAATTAGTGTATGCTATCAAGTATCGTTCCAATAGAGAGTTAGGCGTGTGGGCCGGGAAGATGCTGGGAGAACGGATGCAAGATGACAGAGGGATAGATTGTGTTATTCCCGTACCGTTACATCCCGAACGGGAGAAGGAACGGGGTTTTAACCAAGCTTTTATGATTGGCATGGGGATTGCAAGTGTTTTAGGAGTTCGGGTGGAGTCGGGTGTGTTGAGTCGAGTGGTAAACACTCCTTCGCAAACAGGTTTGGAGCGGGGACAGCGGGCTGATAACGTGGCCGAGGCTTTCGAGTTGCGGGATACGGTTTGTGTAGAGGGATGCCACGTGTTGTTGGTGGATGATGTCGTGACAAGCGGGGCCACTATCCGGGCGTGTATGATTGAATTGAGTAAAATCAAGGGGGTGCGGGTGAGTGTTGCTTGTCTAGGAAAGTCCGGCAGCATCTAAAAAAACTTGAATCTTAAATCTAAAATTGAAAGGATTTTAGCTTTTTTTCCCTAGTTTTGTAAAGTTAATATTTTTGAGGACTATGAATAAATTTTTTTGGAACGGATTCTGTTTTGTTGCTATTATCGTGGCGTTGATTATATATGCCTGTGCAAACAGGGGTTACCCGCAGGGAGGAGAGAAGGATGTGACACCCCCTCAGGTTATCAAGGAGGTTCCGGAATCTTTTTCAACGAATTTCAAGGGAAAGCAGATCGATATTTATTTCGACGAATATGTTCAATTAAAGGATATTAACAAAAAATTCGTGATGTCTCCCCCGATGAAGAAGAAAGCCCGGGTGAGCTTGCGGGGAAAATACGTGCGGGTGACGTTTCAGGATTCTTTGAAACCGAACACGACTTACACGCTGGACTTTGCCGACGCAATCGTGGATAATAACGAAGGGAACCCGCTTGGTTTCTATCGGTACGTGTTTTCCACGGGGCCGCAACTGGATTCGATGGAGCTAGGAGGACAGGTCATTGATATGCAAACGCAGTTGCCCGTGCTGGGAGCCACCGTGATGTTCTATCAGAATACGGCTGATTCCGTTCCGTTGACAGATTTGCCGAGTTATGTGGCTAAAACGGATAGTGCCGGAATGTTTCGGGTGACCAATATTAAGGATGATACTTATCGGGTAATGGCAATCGATGATGCGAGAGGAAATTATTTGTTTGTGCCTTCAGAGACAAAAGTGGGTTTCATTGATTCTTTGATTCAGACTATATCGTTCCCCATGACTGTTTACGATACGATTCACCCGGACACAACGGTTGTCGAGGGACGGAGAACGAAGAAGGGAATGGAGTTCAAAGTGGTGTCAAAAGACACGATTGTTCGGCGTGATTTCACCATGTTTGGGCCGACAAACTTATTTATCCCGATGTTTGACGAGGAAAAGACTCAATTATATCTGGTTGATGAGGCTCGTAAGGAACGAGAGCGATTGGATTTTACTTTCAGTATTCCGGCTGAACATCAGTTAAAGGTACGATTGCTTGGACTACATTTGTTGGATAAGGTTAGTCAGGATGATTGGTATATCGAGGAGCGTTCTGCCGGTCGGGATACGATTCAATTGTGGATAAAGGATTCTTTGGTGTACAAGATCGATTCGCTTGTGGCTGAGGCCAGTTATTTGCGGACGGATTCGCTCGGTAAGCGAGTGTTGCTTGCGGATACGATTAAATTCTATTACAAGGACAAACCGGAACCCAAGGGGAAACGTAAGAAGGAACAGGATTCCATCCCGGTGATCAAGTTTATGGAGATTAGTGCGGGCGTCGGTAGCACGATGGATTTGAATAAGAACATAACGCTGGAGTTTGACCGTCCGATCGTGGAGGACGGGTTGAAGAATATTCAGTTGTTGGAAATGGTGGATTCCGTCTTGACCCCGGTCGACTTTAGCTTGAAACATGACAGTCTGAAAATTCGTAAGTATTATTTGGGGTATAAATGGAAACCGGAAACGGAATACCGGTTGTCGATTGATTCGATGGGTATATATAGTATTTACGGGTTGTATAATAACAAGCTCGTGAAGGATTTTAAAACGAAAGCGGTTGAGGATTACGGGAATATTATCGTGAACGTAAGTGAGGCAACAACCCCGATTATCTTACAACTTTATCAGGGTGATAAGGATATTAAGGTGCTGGAGGAACGAACGATCAAGGGAAATGGTAAAGTCGTGTTTGATTACTTGGGAGAGGGAACTTACATGATCCGGGCAATTCTTGATCGGAACGGGAATGGGAAATGGGATACGGGTAATTACCTGAAACATTTGCAGCCGGAAGAGGTGAAATATTTGCCCACGGAGATAAAATTGAAAAAGAATTTCGATGTTGAGCAAGACTTTGACATGAGTAAAACGTATAAGAGGGAAGATCCGAGTAAAAGGAAAAATACAGAAGGAGATAAAAAAAGAAATAGAGCTAATCGATGAGAGCGATTATACTGATAATTACATTGTTTGTGAGCCTTCCTGCCATATCGCAGAAGAAGTTGTCTAATGTGATAGAGAAACTGACTTACAGGGGCTATTACAACTGGAGCTTTATCTGGATTAACGCGGGTTCGGTGGAAATGACCGTACAGCCTTCCGATAAGTATCCGAATGCCCAGTGCATATTTGCCGTGGGGTATTCCAACCCTTCGTGGGATTGGGTGTTCAAGTTGAGAGATACGTTGATTTCGCATCATGATAGCATGACTTATAAACCTTACGAGTTTTCGAGAAAAGCGCACGAGGGAAATTACCATAAAACGTTCGATTACGTGTGGGATTATGATAGCGGGGTGATTCATGCTAATATACACCGGATCGGGAAATACCAGCGTAAAGATACGATTAAATTGTTGCCGGACACGTACGATATGTTGTCCGTGGCGTGGTATGCAAGGGAATTGGATTTTGATAACTACAAGAAAGGAGACCAGATCCCGATACGTATTCTACTGGACGATAAAGTATACGATTTATACGTTCGTTACTTGGGGAAAGAGAAAGTGAAAACGGATAGCGGACGGCGGATGTGTCACGTGTTTTCTCCCTTGCTCGTGGCCGGTGACGTGTTTAAAGGGGGAGAGAATATGAAGGTATGGGTAAGTGATGACGAGTATCGTATTCCCGTGATGGTTGAGGCCAAGATTATCGTGGGATCGGTGAAAGGAATCTTGGATGAGGCCAATAGTAAGTTTTAGCAATTAAAATTATTGATTACTATGAAAAATATCGTATTTGTTTTCGTGATGGTTTTAATGTTAGGTTCTTGTAAGGATGCCACGAAGAACCTGATGCCTTCCGTGACAGGAAAAATCAATCAGGTATTGGTTATTGCCGAGAAAAATATGTGGGATGGTGCCGTGGGTGACACGATCCGGGAATTCTTTGGACAAGATCAGGATGGATTACCTCAGGCTGAACCTATTTTTGACGTGTTGAATTTGCCGGAGAAGTATTTCGACAAGAACATGAAAGGACACCGTAACGTATTGCAAGTCGTGATTTCTCCTTCCGTAGACTCTGCTTACGTGCGGTATGCAGATAGCCCGTGGGCTAAAACACAGAAGTATATAAAGATTGCGGCTCCGGATCGGAAAACCTTTTTTAAGTTGTTTGATGAGAATAAATTGAAAATCCTTGGCATATACGCCAAGGCCGAGCGTGACCGGTTGATATCGGTTTACAAGCGGACGGCGGATACTCGTATCTTTAACTTGTTCAAGAAAAAGTATAATATACTGTTGTATTGTCCTACCGGGTATTACGTGAACAAGGACACGACGGATTTCGTGTGGATGTCGAGCGAAACCACGAAAAATAGTAAAGGTATCATATTCTTCACTGAAAAGTATGAACATGAAAGCCAGTTTAATTACGCGATTATTTTTGATCGGGTGAACGAGGAGTTGAAAAAACATATTCCCGGTCCACGTGAAGGATCGTATATGGCATTGGATATGGAGGTGCCTTATACTGCCGTGCAATACAAGTATAACGGGCATTATGCCGTGTTGTTCCGGGGGCTGTGGATGGTTGAAAATGACTTCATGGCGGGACCGTACGAGTTGAATGTGGTGCTGGACGAAGAATATCAGCGGGTGATTTATATGATGGGGTACGTGTACTACCCGAACGAGGAGAAACGGGACATGATGAAACAAGTGGATGCTATCCTAAACACCATGGTGATTGATTATAAAGATAAAGAAGAGAAGACGAAGTAATCAATGAGATATTTGATATTATTTTTGGTGATAGCATCCGCGTGTACGGATGCTATTTCCGTGAATGTACGAGACGGGATTGAACGGTTTGAGGCTTACCGGAATTTGGTGAAAGGTAAGCGAGTTGGTATCGTGGCCAATCATACGTCACGAGTGGACACTGTGCATGGTGTCGATTTCTTGTTGGGCAAAGGTATTAACGTGGTACGGATTTTTTGTCCGGAACATGGGTTTCGGGGAACTGCCGATGCCGGGGAGACAGTGGGAGATTATATTGATGCAGGAAGTGGCTTGAAAGTGGTATCCCTGTATGGGAAGAAAAAGAAACCGCAGCCGGAGGATCTGTCGGGAATAGACGTGATGATTTTTGACATGCAGGATGTGGGAGTACGTTTCTATACTTATCTGTCCACGTTGCATTACGTGATGGAAGCCTGTGCGGAACAAGATATTCCGCTGATCGTGATGGATCGTCCTAATCCGAATGCTTTTTACGTGGATGGCCCGGTCCTGCAGAAAGAGTTTAAATCTTTTGTCGGGATGCACCCGGTTCCGGTCGTGTACGGGATGACGATAGGTGAATATGCCGGAATGATTAACGGGGAAGGCTGGTTGAAAGATAATGTGATTTGTAATCTGACCGTAATTTCTTGCGAGGGATGGAAGCGGGAACAGCCTGTGACGTTGCCTTATGCCCCGTCTCCGAATTTACCGGATTCAGTTTCTATCATACTTTACCCGTCAACTTGTTTTTTCGAGGGAACGGTAATTAACGAAGGGCGCGGGACATTGCATCCGTTTCAAGTGTTCGGGCATCCGAGTTTGAAGGGGATGCCTTATTCTTATGTGCCTCGCCCGATCAAGGGTATGAGTATGCAGCCCAAATGTAAGGGGCAAACCTGTTACGGGATGGATTTGCGAGGGGAATATTACACTATTTTAAAAATGAAACGTCTGAATTTGGCTTGGTTATTGCAGGCTTATCAAGAGTATAAAGGCAAGGAACCCTTTTTTAATGCTTTATTCAATAAGTTGGTAGGGAACGATAAAGTGCAGCGACAATTGAAAGAAGGAGCGACAGAAGAAGAGATTCGAGCCGGATGGCAGGATGAGGTTGCAGGGTTTATGAAAGTGAGAGAAAGGTATTTGATTTACGATTGAGAAGACGTGGTTAGCGGGAGGTAATCACCTAATCTAAAATTGTAAGTTAATTGGATCATTAAATCTAAAATCGTGATGTGGCGTTTATTAAAGTATTTCTTTATTTCACTGTTAGTATTGGTGATATTAGTGTGTGCTTCGATAGGCATCGTATTGAATTTTATCTTTACCCCGGAGAAGTTGACTCCTATCGTGGAGAAAAGTGCCAATGAATTTTTGAATGCGGAAGTACACTTTGATGCGATCAAGTTAACCTTTTTCTCGACTTTCCCGGAATTCGGGCTTGAGATGCGAAATGGTAGCGTGGTGACGAAAGTCTTTCAGGATTCGTTGAAACAGGAGAATGTTTACGCCACTACTGATTCATTGATGAGTTTTAAGCGTTGTCGGCTGATTGTGAATCCGATGGCTTATCTGTCTCGGAAGGAAGTTATCGTGAAAGAATTGCGTTTGGAAGAACCGCAAATATACGCTTATATTGACACGAACGGAGTACCCGGTTGGAATGTAATGCGGGAGTCTGCTGAACAGGATTCCGTGGTCATGGTGGAGACGGATACGATTCAAGAAAAAGTGATTGAGGGTATAGATATTCGTAACATTCGTATCGAGGGGGGAAAACTCGTGTTTGATGATCGTGCGAATAAACTTTATGCCCGATTGGAGGGGGTCGGATTGAAAATCGATGGAAATTTTATGGAGCGGAAGGCTGACTTGCAGTTGGATGTGAAAGCAAAGAATATTCTTTTTTGGCAGGAAGGTAATTTACTCGTGAAGCGTTTGCGGTTTGGATTGCAAACAGGAATGCGTCTGGATCGAGATTCTATGCTTTACGTGTTGGATAAAGCTGTTATGAGGGTTAATAGAATGAAATTCGGGGTCGGAGGACGTTTGCAGGCAGATTCGTTAAATCATTTGTTGGACGTGGACCTGACCTTTGGGATAAAGGTTCCTTCTTTGAAAACTCTGCTTGACCTTGTTCCGGAAACAGTACTTAAACATGATGAAAACGTGACAGTATCGGGAGAGGTGCTATGCCGGGGATCGTTGAAGGGAAAATATGGAAAGGATCGAGTTCCCGTGTTGGATGCTCGTTTCAAAATAAATGAAGGTTCCGTGAAATATGAGGGGATGCCTTATTCGTTGGATAAGTTGGATGTTGACTTGGAAGGTGTCGTTGATTTACAGAAAGAACAACCTTCGTTCTTGAAATTGAATCGGTTTTACGTGAAGGGGACAGATGTGGATGTGGATTTAAATGGCCGGGTGGATCAATTACTTTCTAATCCTTTGATTACGGCAAGCGTGAAAGCGGATGTCGATTTTTCTATATTGCCCCAAATATTCCCGATACAAGAGGGGGTGACGTTAACGGGAAGTTTGAATGCCGGGCTAAAAGGAAATGTTTTATTGGCTGACATAAAGAATAAAAACTATGGAAAACTGGATATTCGAGGAGGGTGTCAATTAAAGAATGTCTTGTTAGCCAGCGAAAAGGATAGTTTGAAATTACGTTCAAAATCTGTGATATTGGGATTCGGAACCAACATGGAAGATAAGACTATCTTGCAGGAAAAGAACCTGTTGAATGGAATCTTTTGTTTTGATAGTGTCGATATACAGTGGAAGAATGCTTTAACCTTTCACATGGATACTTCTTACGTGAAGGTAAAAACTTCTCCCTTGCGAGATACCACGGCTGTCGCTTCTATGTCGGCAGACATTCGTTTCGGGTGGATTGACTTGGTGATGGGTGACTCCCTGCGGTTCCGGATGGGAAATAGTGCGGCTAATTTTGCCTTGGCTCCCTCACCGGAAGATAAAAAGCTCCCGTTGGTAAAAGCGAAGGTCAATATGGATAGTTTACGGGTAAGAGCTAGAGGGAATAGTTTACGGTTGGCGAATGCCGGATTTGATCTTTCGGGAGTTCCAGACCGGAAAAATAAACGTCAATGGCTTGTCAGTGGTGTGGTTGGCTTTCAGGATATGCGGGTATACACCCCCTTGTTTCCTCTGCGGATGCGTATGCCGGGGACGAAGATTACTTTAAGTCCCGGACATATTAAATTGAATGGTGCAAAGTTGAAGATGGGACGTTCTGATCTTCTGTTAACCGGGGAAGTATACAATCTGGCGGGTGCATTTTTGCGACAGGAGGATTTGAAAGCTAATTTGAAGGTGAGATCGAATATGATCAATTGCAATCAATTGATGAAAGCCATGGAGGTTGGGGCTGCCAATCGAATGAACATGAAGTGGGGAACAGAAGAGGAGTTGAGTGAGGATGAATTGTCTGATGTGAATTTGGCAGCGGATTCCACGTACGTGGCAGACTCTACCATGTCTGTCTTTGTTGTTCCTCCCGGTGTTGATTTCACCTTTGAAACGAATATAAAAAAGGTGTTATACGGGAAATTGGAATTGGATAGTATTCACGGGAAGGTGGTGATGCAAAATCAATGTATTGAATTGTCTGATTTGAGTATGCGTTCTATGGCGGCAGATGTGAAGACCACGATGCTGTATAAGGCTTCCGGAAAAGAGAAAGCGTACACTGGTTTTGATTTGCGAATGGATGATATTGATGTGGGAGCATTAATTAATTTTATGCCTTCCCTAGACTCTATTGTACCGATGTTACGTTCTTTCGATGGTTTGGTAAATTTCCATATGGCAGCAGAGACTGAGCTGGATTCCACGATGATGGTTGATTTGCCGACGTTACGAGCCGTGGCTTACATTGATGGTAAGGATTTGGTATTGATGGATGGAGAGACGTTCTCGGAGATTTCCAAGATGTTGATGTTTAAAAATAAAGAACGTAATCTGATTGATAGCGTGGCCGTGGATTTTCGTATAAAAGATGGCATGATTGAAGTATTCCCTTTCCTAGTCGAGGTGGATCGTTATAAGGTTGCCGTGGGGGGAGAGCATAAAATAGATATGACCTTTAATTATCATATTTCCGTGCTGAAGTCGCCGGTACCTTTCAAATTAGGAGTAGACATTTATGGGTCTATGGAGAAGATGAAATTCAAGATCACGAAGGCTAAATACAAGAACCTGTTTATCCCTTCCAAACGGGCGAAAGTAGATAGTGCACAGATTAATGTACGAAATCAGATTCGTCAGATGTTGCAGGCGGCGAAGAAGTGAATATAATGAATAGGAAATGAATACAGATTTTACAATCAGAACTGCTCGGCAGTCCGATACCGCAGAACTCAGCGACTTATTTCAAAATACAGTCCTCACAATAAACAAACGAGATTATTCACAGGCAGAAGTGGAAGATTGGGCGTCATGTGGTAATGATCTCTCTCGTATAGAAGAAATGATTAGGACACATTATTTCATTGTGGCCGTTAATCGGCAGGCGCAAATTGTTGGCTTTTCATCTATAACAAAACAGGGATATTTGTATTCCATGTTCGTTCACAAAGATTTTCAAGGTAGAGGCATTGCCTCGATGCTTTTAGATGAAATAGAACAGTATGCAAATATAACCGGAATTATGCGGATTATGTCAGAAGTTAGTTTAACTGCTCGTCCGTTCTTTGAAAAAAGAGGTTATATTGTCGAGAAAGAGCAGAAGCGCAAGGCAAATTTACTTTCTCTTACAAATTTTTGGATGGCCAAGGGGGAGACGAAATGAAATTTTATAAGGGACGTATTCCAGCTTGTGGTGTCTTTTGTGGAGGTTGTCCGATGTACATGAGAGAAGAAAGACCTTGTCAAGGAGCCGACTTGAATCGTTCTCGTTGTGAAAAATGTAAAACATTTCATTTATGTTGCTTGGAGAAAGGGATAACACATTGTTTCCAATGTACGGATTTTCCATGTGCCAAATTTAAAGGATTTGCCAAACGTTGGTTAAAGTATGGACAGAATTTTGTTGAAAATCAAGAACTCTTAAAAGGCATGGGCGAAGTTGGCTTTTTAAAATATTACAATGGAAAAGTTATAGATTAAGTTTTACTATTTTCTCAATAGGAAGATTATTTAGCTGAAGAAACGTTGAAAAAGTAGTTTTTTGCAGAAAAATAGAAAGGATGCCCCTAAAAGCATCCTTTCATTTTATATATAGGTTTTAAGAATCAAACCCACGGTTCAGTATATGAACTTCCCGAGTTCGCTGATAATCGTGAGCTTATTACCTTTTCCCTCGTCGTTATCGTAGCAACGACCAACGATTTGGGCGTCAATGTTAAAGCTTTTGGAAATGGCGATAATGTCATCGGCGATCTCTTCACCCACGTAGATCTCCATGCGGTGTCCCATGTTGAACACCTTGTACATCTCTTCCCATGGGGTCCCCGATTGTTCTTGAATCAACTTGAACAAGGGAGGAACGGGGAACATATTATCCTTCACGATGTGCATATTCTCCACGAAATTCATCACTTTGGTCTGGGCACCACCGGAGCAGTGTACCATGCCGTGAATTTGTTTCCGGTACTTGTCAAGCACCTGCTTGATTACCGGGATATACGTACGGGTCGGAGACAATACCAGTTTCCCGGCATCAATGCCCAATCCGGCAATTTCGTCTGTTAGTTTACATTTCCCGGAATAAACGAGTTCTTCCGGTACGGAGTTGTCATAGCTTTCCGGGTATTTCTCTGCCAAATATTTGGCAAACACGTCATGTCGGGCAGATGTCAGTCCGTTAGAACCCATTCCACCATTATATTCTGTTTCATAACTCGCTTGTCCGTAAGAGGATAATCCGATTATCACGTCTCCCGCTTTGATCCGGTCGTTTGAAATTACGTCCGAACGTTTCATCCGGCAAGTTACCGTGGAGTCCACGATAATAGTTCTTACCAGGTCTCCCACGTCTGCGGTTTCTCCTCCGGTGGAATAGATATTGACTCCCAACTTCCGGTATTCCTCGATCAACTCTTCCGTTCCGTTGATGATGGCTGCGATAACTTCTCCCGGTATCAGTTTCTTGTTTCTTCCGATCGTGGAAGAGAGCAGGATATTATCCACGGCACCCACGCAGAGTAAGTCATCGATGTTCATGATTAGAGCATCTTGTGCGATCCCTTTCCACACGGATAAATCTCCGGTTTCCTTCCAATACATATAGGCAAGTGAAGACTTTGTACCGGCTCCATCGGCATGCATGATGTTACAATAACTTTTCTGCCCGCCTAAATAATCGGGGATAATCTTACAGAAAGCTTTCGGGAAAATACCTTTGTCGATGTTCTTTATGGCATTATGCACATCTTCTTTAGATGCGGACACTCCTCGCTGGTTATATCTTTCGTCTTTTCTCATAACAATTGAAAATTGAAAATTGAAAGTTGAAAATGAATGTTTCTCATGAAAATCCATCTTCAAGGATTCAAATTATCTTGATGTTAGCACTGACTTATTATCTCCACGCAAAGGTAGATATAATTTTCAATTTTCAATTTTCAATTTTCAATTAATTGCTCGTTTATCCAGTAATTCCATGAATCGTTCTTTGTAGGAATCGGAAATGGGGATATAGAGTTTACCGAACACGATTCGGTTCCGTTCGATGGTTTTAATTTTGTTGATATTGACGATATAGGAACGGTGTACCCGGATGAATATGTCTCCGGGGAGATGGTCCTCGATACTCTTCATGCTCATCAGCGTGAGAATACCTCCCTCCTTGTCCTCGGTTTGGATGCGAATGTAATCTTTTAGACCCTCGATGTAAAGAATGTCTTTCAACTGGATTTGGATCAATTTGTAATCGCTTTTCACGAAAATAGAATCCGGTACGTTGGCAGAAACGTTTTCCACCCGGCTCATTTCGCTCCATCGTAAAGCTTTCGTGGCCGCCCGGAGAAATTCCGTGTAGTTGAACGGTTTCAGCAGGTAGTCTAGCGCATCAACCCGAAAGCCTTCCAGAGCGTATTGCTCGAAAGCGGTGGTGAATATGATTTTCACTTTGTTGCCCACGAGGCGGGACAGTTCCAGTCCGTTGAGTTCGGGCATCTGAATATCCAGAAAAACCAGATCTATCGGTTCTTCCTCTATGACGGAAAGTGCTTTCACGGCACTATCACATTGTGCGACAAGGTGTAGGAACGGTGTCCGGCTCACGTAACTCTCTAGCAAATCCAAAGCTAACGGTTCATCATCCACGATGAGGCAATTCAGTGTCATGTCCTTTCGTTTTAAAGTTGAATAAGTAGTTCCGTGATAAATCGGTTGTTAAGGGTTTCTGCCTTAAAGATATATTTTCCCGGATAGAGTAATTCCAGACGGCGTTTTAAGTTCGTTAACCCGATACCGGAACCACTCCGGTCGTTATCTTTTTTAGGATAGTTACTGTTCTCCACGAGACAGTTGAGTCGGTTGTTTTCCTGTAATTCGAGTTTGATATTGATAAATGATTCCTGCGTGCTACTGACCCCGTGTTTAAACGCATTTTCAATCAGAGGGATAAACAATAGCGGGGCTATCATGGCCCTGTTGCCTCTTTCCGGAATGGAAACTTCCAGCCGTGTACTTTTGGGTAAGCGAAGGCTCATTAGCTCGATATAGCTTTTCATGAACTCGAATTCTTTGTCTACCGACACGAAATGCTGGTTATTCTCGTATAGGACGTGACGTAACATGCGGCTAAGATCGTGAACAACATACTGGGCCTTGTCTTGGTTGATAGCGATAAGCGAGTAGATATTATTTAACGTGTTGAATAAAAAGTGCGGGTTCAATTGGCTTTTCAAGTTTTGAAGTTCCGCCTCGGCCTGAGCTTTTTTTAGTTCTTGTTTCTCGTTCTCGGTTTCATACCATCCCCCGGTCATTTTGATTGCCACGCTGAGGGCGACAGTCAATGCCATGAGCATCATGTCCCGGGCGATAAACACGTACCGGGGTGGTCTAGGTAGGGACTCTTGTAACTCTTTCAAGGCTTTCGGAGTGGGTTCTGACAAATGTTTCCGGTGAAAGTCCTGCCAGAAATGAAGGCTGGCACCCAAAAGCATCACGAGAACGATATTACTTAAAATGAATGTTGATACTTTTCGGCGGAAAAGCTGTCGTTCGATTAGCCAGAGAAAATTCGTGTAAAATATAATAAGACAACTTAACGGGACGAAACAGTACCCCAAATATCTGTTTAGGGTAATTGAAACACCTTCTCCGCGATAGAAGAAAAAGGGAAGGGCAAAGAATATTCCCCATCCAAGCACGTGGATGGCTCCCGTTAATATCTTCTTGTTCTGTGTCTTTTGCATTATATCGTCTTTCTCCACTTGCAAAGGTATAAAAAAAGTTACAAGTTACAGGGTTGCAAGTTACAAGTTTATGGAAGAAGTTCTGTCGAACCGGTAATTTGAAAACTTGCAACCTGTAACTGCCGAGTTTCCCGGCAATCTATTCGTATCGTATAGCATCGATTGGGTTTAACTGGGATGCCTTTTGTGCCGGATACCAGCCAAAGAATATTCCGGTAATCGTGCAGACCAGGAAGGAAAGCACGACAGAATACATCTGGATGTATATGGGCCAGCCGATAGCGTATTTAATAATAAGTGATGAACCGATTCCAAGAATTACCCCGATAATACCTCCCGTGACGCTGATAATGACCGCTTCGATAAGGAATTGGAATAGGATGTGTCGTCCTTTTGCCCCGATGGACATACGGAGACCGATTTCCCGTGTTCGTTCGGTGACAGATACATACATGATGTTCATGATTCCGATGCCGCCGACAAGTAATGATATGCCGGCGATACAAGCCAACAGAACGGTCATTAAGTCGGTCGTCGTACTCATCATGGAACTGAGTTCTTCTTGCGAGCGCACGTGGAAATCGTCTTCATCTCCCGTGGCTATTTTATGATTCTGGCGTAGGGTAGCGGATATTTCCTCGATTGCTTCTTCGGAATCGTCTTCCGTGACGGCCGAGGCGAATATTCCTTGAATGTAGGTGATGGCCAACAGACGTTTCTGTATAGTGGTATAGGGGGCGATAATCATATCATCTTGGTCCTGTCCCATGGAGTTATATCCTTTGGGTGTCAATACTCCGATGATGCGGAAGGGGGTTTTGTTGAACCGGATGGTCTTTCCCAGTGGTTCTTCTCCCTTCGTGAATAGGTTATCAACGACGGTTTGTCCCACGATACATACTTTTGCGGAAGTTTTGATGTCGTGATCCGTGAACATCTCGCCTTCCCCCACGCTGAACTTCCGAATGTCAAGATAATCCTGGTTTACTCCGTAGATGGTTGTCGGGGCATTATTGGCTCCATATATAACTTGACCGCTTGAATTGACGGAAGGGGTACATTTGTCGATCAAATCCACGTCACGAACGATCGCCTCGTAATCCTCCAGCTTCAGCGTTTGCATACTGCTGGCACTTTGACGGACTCCCCCGAACTTCCCGTTCCCGGGATGGATCATGATCATGTTGGAACCCATCTCTGATATTTGGTCACGAATGCTACGTTTTGAGCCTTGCCCGATAGCCAGCATGGAAATCACGGACCCAACCCCGATAATGATTCCCAACATAGTCAGGAATCCCCGGAACTTGTTGTTAGCCAAGGCTCGTAAAGCTATTCGTATTAAATTTGCGTAGTTCATGTGTTAATTTTAGATTTATGATGTTAGATTTTAGATTGAACCACCTCCCACTTTCAGGTAATATTTCATTCTAAATTTTAAATTCTACATTTATTTAATCGTTTTCTTTCGGTAGTGCATCCAGTACTTCTTTAGCCGAGGCTACGTTTGGGTTAACCGTGTCTTCCGTAATATGACCGTCCCGTAGAACGATATTTCGACTGCTGAACTGGGCAATTTCGGGATTATGGGTTACGAATATAATGGTTCTTCCTTCCGCATGGAGACGTTGAAAGAGCGTGAGAATTTCAAATGAAGTACGGGAATCTAGGTTGCCCGTAGCCTCGTCGGCAAGTAGGATTACCGGATCGTTCACGATAGCCCGGGCGATGGCGACACGTTGTTGCTGTCCGCCGGACATCTGGTTGGAACGATGGTTGATCCGGTCGCTTAATCCCACGGCCTTCAAAGCCTCCAGCGCTTTTTCTCGGCGTTCCCGGGATGAAAAGGATGGATTATAAAGTAACGGTAATTCCACGTTTTCCACAGCTGTTGTTTTGGGTAACAGGTTATATGATTGGAACACGAATCCGATTTTACGATTTCTCAGTGAAGCCCTGTCATTTTTCCCCATATCCCTAACCGCAATACCATCGAGGTAATAGTCCCCTGAGGAGGGAGTGTCGAGGCATCCGAGGATATTGAGCAGGGTGGATTTCCCGGAACCACTCGTACCCATTATCGTCACGAACTCTCCGGCACGGATCGAGAATGATATACCGCGCAAAGCATGGACGGTTTCAGATCCGACCTTAAAATCCCTCCTCAGGTTTTCTATTTTTATAATATCATTTGCCATGATTTCAATCTTATACGATAATTATTTCTTCTTTTGTCCCGGACGTGGTGGCATGAATGGGTTGGATTCCTCGTTGCCTCCTTGAGGGACTATTTTTTTGTTGCGTTGAACTCCTACAATTAGGCGAGAACCTTCCTGTATCCCCTCTTTTACTTCCGTGTATATTCCATCACTGACCCCCACTTTGATCACTTTGGGAACGATGCCTTCTGCCGTTTGCAACCAAACTACTTTTTCTCCTTTTCCTGTTTGTGGAGCTAGTGTGGTCTGCGGGTTTTCCGGGTCAGTTTCCGGGGTAAAACGGAAAGCTTTCAACGGGGCCAGCAGAATGTCGTTTTTCTCCATCGTGTAGACCGTGATATTTGCGGTCAGTCCCGGTTTTAGTTTTAACTCGGGATTCGGGGCATCAATAACTACCTCGTAAGTTACCACGTTAGATTCCGTGGTCGGGTTCAATCGTACTTGAGTCACGTCTCCCTCGAACGTGTCATCCGGGAAAGCGTCGACCGTGAACGTCACGCGTTGTCCTTCGAGTACCTGACCGATATCAGCCTCGTCCACGTCAGCGATCACTTGCATCTTGCGCAAATCGTTGGCGATAGTGAACATGGTCGGGGTTTCGAAACTGGCGGCAACTGTTTGTCCCTCTTCCACCTCTCTGGATAAAACTACCCCGTCGATTGGCGAGTAAATCGTGGCATAATCAAGATTTGATTGTGCTTTTACCAGTGTGGCTTGTGCTTTTTCGTAGGCTTGTTGCGCTTTCTCGTACTGGTATAGTGCTTCTTCGTATTCTGTTTCGCTGATTAAATTTTTTTCGTGTAACTGGTGCAAGCGCTTGAAATTTTTATCTTGATACTCGAATTCACTTTTGCTTGATTTTAGATTTGCCATTTCAGATTTCAGTTCGGCTTCCAGTAGTTTTCTATCGAGTTCCGCAAGTAATTGTCCTTTTGTCACGACGGAATTGTAGTCCACGTAAATGTGTGAAATCGTTCCGGAAACCTGGGTACCCACGTCGACTTTGGTAATTGGTTCTATCGTTCCCGTGGCGGTCACTGTATTATTAATAGAGCCTTTTTTCAGTTCGACAGTCTCGTACGTCGTCACTTTCTTATCTCCCGAACGGAAGAAGAAAAAGGCTCCGACGATAACGGCGATGGCGATGATTATGGTAACAATCTTTTTCATGTTGTTCTATAATTAATATTTTACATTAGATTTCGATAGGTTGATTACGGTAGAAGTTGAGCAGTTTGAGTGAGAGAATCGCCTCGAACTTTGCTTGAATCTGTTCTTGTAAGGCAGAAAGATAATTGTTCTTTTCCGTGAGTAGTTCTACCGTGTTTTTCATACCGGCGTTGAATTGTTCTTGAACGAGGTTATAACTCATCGAGGCTGATTTCACGCTGTTCGTGGCGGCAACGTATCTACTTTGTGCGGAGAGGACGTTCTGGTGGAGTGTTTCTACCGTTTTCCATAATTCTTTGCGGGTGTTCAACTCTTCCAATCGGGCTGTTTCTGTTTGTAATTTTGCTTTTTCAACGGCTGATTTGATTTGGCGATTTTTAGAGATGGGGATACTAATATTGATCCCCACATTCTCGTTTAATCGATTATTTAGTTGTTTTGAAAAAGAGTGGTTTGATTCCGAATCATGATTCGTGGCCACGGATGCGCTGAGTGAGATGCTGGGCAAACGATCACCTGCCGCGATCTTTTCTTCCAGTTGGGCTGATTCCACGTTCAACTGACTATTCTTCATTTCCGGCATGGTTTCTAGGGCTATCTGGTAAACTTCCAAGAGGGAAGGAGCGGGGGTGAGAACTTGCGTGTCCTCTAATTCCGGGAAATAGACGTCGAAACTATCTGTCGGTTCCAGTTCTAACAATTGTTTCAATTGCAATTTGTTCAAGGTGAGCGTGTTTTCAGCCATCGTCACGTTGTACAGATCGTTGCTGTACTGTGCCTCAATCTGAGCATAATCGCTGGCGGCAATTGAACCGGCTGCCAATAGTTCTTTGGAACGTGCCAGCTGGGCGGCAGAAGTTTCCAACGTTTGACGGTTGGTTTTTAGCGATTCGTTTGCGTAAAGTATTTGCAGGTAGGCCTCGGTGACAGCAATTTCGATGTCGTTCTCGGCCATGTTTACTTGATACTCCTGTGCCGAGTTCGTCATTTGTTGCTGACGGATTGAACGAGTTAATTTACCCCCGTTGTAGATTGTCAATCCCCCGTTTAGGGTGTAATTACCCGTGTAAGCACTCTGAGACTTGAATTTACCATCCGATTGTTCTGTTTTCTGGTGTCCCCAGTTTTGCGAACTGCTGAATGTTAATGATGGAAAAAGCTGTGCTTTTGCTTGTAATAAATCTATGTAAGCATTTTGTTGCGTTACTTTTGCCGATTGTACCTGGATGTTATTTTTCCGGGCATAATCAATACAATCCTTTAAATTCCAGGAAGAAGTGGGCTTTTCCTGAGAAAAGCCCACTAAGGACGGAATGATTATAAAAAGGATGGTTGCAATGTTTGTTTGTATATTCATCTTGTTTTCTTTTTTTGCTTTTTACAAAAATATAAGGTATTGAAAACGAATACAATTAATTTAGATATTGAGATTTTTTTTGTCGATGAATGAGTGTTTTTTGTCGACGAGGGAGTGTTATTTTATCAATTAGAAATAAAGTTCAAATTTATTTATTATTTTAGGACGTGAATTTTGAAAAAGTTGTGTTTTGTGTAAAATTCTAATTTAACAATTTATGAGAAAAATGACATTTATATTTGTCGTGGCTATTGTTTTGTGCGGGATGATTTGTTCTTGTACAAATGGAGTATCTGAAAAAGAGACGAAAAAAAGTTTAATGATCGAGGTCCCTGTGCCTGAACGTCCTGCTGGACAAAAGGATGTAGTAAATCTGGTAACACCGAAACTGGATACAGTGCGGGTTGGGTTTATCGGTTTGGGGATGCGGGGACCCGGTGCAGTGGAACGATTCTTACATATTCCTGGAACAAAGGTGGTTGCTCTGTGTGACATTCGCCCGGAACAAGTAGAGAAATGTCAAGGTATTTTGAAGAAAGCGGGAGTTCCGGAGGCTGTCGGTTATTCCGGGAGCGAGGATGCTTGGAAACAACTTTGTGAACGGGATGATATTAATTTAGTGTATATTGCTACCGATTGGTTACATCATGCTCCGATGGCTTTATATGCAATGGAACACGGGAAACATGTGGCGATTGAGGTGCCTGCTGCCATGAATATGGAGGAAATTTGGGCATTGATTAATATGGCAGAGAAGAAACAGTTACATTGCATGATGTTAGAGAATTGCGTGTATGATTTCTTTGAATTGACAACGTTGAATATGGCTCAACAAGGTGTGTTTGGTGAAGTTTTGCACGTGGAAGGGGCTTATATTCATAACTTGGAGGAATTCTGGCCTTATTACTGGAATAACTGGCGTATGGATTATAACCGGAAACATAGAGGGGATATTTATGCTACTCACGGAATGGGACCGGCTTGTCAGTTATTGGATATTCACCGGGGGGACAAGATGAATTACTTGGTATGTATGGATACGAAGGCCGTTTCGGCTCCCGAGTATTTGAAAAACAAGACTGGGGAAGAGGTGAAAGATTTCAAGAATGGGGATCACACGATCACGCTGATTCGCACGGAAAACGGGAAGACTATCCAGATTCAGCATGACGTGGTATCTCCTCGTCCGTATAGCCGGATGTACCAGTTGACGGGAACCAAAGGATTTGCTAATAAATATCCGGTTTCGGGATATGCTTTGAAATCGACACAAATTTCCTCGGATGTGGCTCCCGATCACGAGGATCTGAATTCTCACGGTTTTGTTCCGGAGGATGTGAAGAAGGCTTTGATGGAAAAATATAAACACCCGATTCAGATCGAGTTGGAAGAGCAAGCCAAGAAAGTGGGGGGACATGGTGGAATGGATTTTATCATGGATTACCGTTTGGTATATTGCTTGCGAAATGGATTACCGTTAGATATGGACGTGTATGATTTGGCAGAATGGTGTTGTTTGGGTGAGCTGACGGCTCTTTCTTTAGAGAATAACAGTACTCCCGTGGCAATTCCCGATTTCACCCGCGGAGGGTGGAACAAGACGAAAGGGTATCGTCATGCGATGGTGAAATAAATCACGATTTGAAATATAAAAATAACAGCCCTCTGAAAAGAAGAGGGCCGTTATTTTTAACTGCCTTATTTTATTTTTCTAACGCTTTCTTGATCTGCCGTTTGGCTAATGTAAGCGGAGCTAGTGAACAAGGTCCGTTCACGCAACCACCATCACAAGCCATCACTTCGACAAACTGGGCTTCCGGTTTTTTTACCATAGTTTTCAGTAAAGTCTGGTTCTTTTTGTCAAGTCCTTCGAGAGAAAGGGTTGTGTAACCGTTCCCAACAGCTTCTACAATAGCATTGCGAACTCCACCGGCTTGAGCGTATCCGCGGGCGAATTTCGTAACTTCCGGATCCAATGGTAATTCTTCACAAGTTTCCGGATTGATGTCATAAGCCACCATGAATGCTCCCAATTCTTCAAAGCTCATCACGTAGTCCACTTCCGGAACGTACATTTCAGCTTCGTAACGTTTAGCCAGACACGGGCCGATAAATACGACTTCGGCATCCGGATATTGTTCTTTTACCCGGCGAGCGGCGTAAACCATTGGGCTACGGGTATCGGAAACAAACGGTTTTACCATGGGGGCGTGTTTGTCCACCCAACCCACGTACGCCGGGCAACAGGAGGTGGTCATGAAAGGTTTCCCTTCTTCCATGCGTTCCAGGAACTCGGCAGCCTCGTTGCGGGAAGTATCTTCTGCACCCAAAGCCACTTCTACCACGTCGTCAAAACCGATGGCCTTGATGGCGGAAAGAATTTGTCCCGGAGTTGCGTTGAACTGTCCGTAGATAGCCGGAGCCGGGATCGCTATGATTTTCTTGTCCGGGGCGGTAATGCTCTTGTACACGTCGATTACTTTAGAACGTTCCATGATAGCTCCGTAGGGACAAGTTTGCATACATTTCCCGCAATAGATACATTTATCTTTATCTATATGCTCGGTTCCGTCTTCGCCTTTGGTGATCGCTTTCACCGGGCAAACATCCTCGCAAGGGACAGGAGTGTACACGATCGCGTGGTAAGGACAAACTTTAGAACATAGTCCGCAACCCACGCAGTCTTCCTGCGTGATGCAAGCTTTACCCCCCTTGAAAGAGATAGCTGCTTTCGGGCAGTTCATCAAACAAGGACGTCCTTCGCAACCGCGACACATATTAGTCACGAAATACTGGGATTGCATACAAGCACTACAAGCCTCGTGAACCACAGAAAGAATATTCTCTTTCGTATTCTTGTTATCAAGTGCTTTCTGTGCGAACTCAGACAAGGGGATCAGGTCGATTTCCTCGTCCGTGATTTCAAAGCCCAAGATTGAAATAATCTTATGCTTCAAGATGTAGCGATCTTTATGCACGCAACACTTGATCGGTCTTTTATTTTTTGGGCGCATTTCCACTGGAATGTACTTCACCCCATCTACTAGATTTTCTTCCTTTAAAAGTTTTACAATTCTAATCAGTAACTCACGCTTCGTGAGCATCGCAAAATTGTCATATAACATTTCTTACTTCCTCTTTAACAATTTGTATTAAACTATTTTTACTAACGCCAGCAATACGTTTTCCATTTACTTCAATAAACGGTGGGGCTTGTTCACCTTTGCCACACCCTAAACATGGAGAATAGCTTACATTAAGATGTTCGAGGATATTCTGGGGAAGAGATTCAATCACATCTCTCAACTCTGCGCCACCCATGACATAGCACATGGTGCCCACGCATATTTTTACATTTATTTTTTCCATAATGTTGTGAGTCGGTTTTGTTTTAGATTTTATCCCCTAAATATACATAATCTCTACATCTTTCAAATACTTTGTCTCCAATAAAAATTTTATTTTTTTGACCACGTTTCTCCGGATCTCCAACTCCACGGGAAGATTGGGATCTTGGTGCGCCGTGTTGATACGGGTTCCCACGAGTAACGTGATTTTATCACTATTCAACAACATTCTCACCATCAGTTCAGCCGGTCCGGCTTCCCGACGGCGGTCAATATCTCCTTCCGTCAGGATGCGTTCCACCTTACCTAACGTCAAGATTCCCTCGGTGACAAGATCAACGCCTTCCATCTTGGAGATGGGAGGGAGCTCCTTGTCCACGATATTCATGTCGACCACCATTTTCGCACCCAGTTCACGGGAGATAATGGTTGCCGTGGTTCCCCCACACAGGATTTTTTTCCCTTGAAATTCCCGAACCCGGTTGGCCAGGTATTTATCGTTCTTCTCGTCATAGGGAGGACCTGTACACACAAGCAAGTTACGGGGTTTCCGCATGTAGATGACACAACAACTCGTGTCGTCTTTCAGCGAGTAACCATCGTTCTTTTCTGCTTGATTTACTATTTTATGTGCCAATTCCTTGGCAGATATATCATTATATTGATTTACTAGATTAGCAATATATTCCTTTGCCCCGTCTTCCCAACCAGAGGGCATTTTAGCCGTTCCCATACCGGATTGGCTTACCCCGTCACTGAAGAAGATAATCCGGTCTTCTTTTTCCAGCGTGAACTCGGAAATCCACAGAAATGTATTCTCAAGGTCTTCCCGTTCCACTGGGATTTTTTCCTTGGATATGTTGACGAAACGCCCGTTCCGGTATAAATAGTAGGAGGGAGTTTCATATTCGATAATTTTCACGTTACCGAAACAATCAATGTCACAAATACAAAAGGTCGAGTAACTGATCTTTCTCACCATGTCTTTCGGCAAGGTATTCATGATCGAGGTAGAAGTACGTAGGATGCTTTCATTCATGGCGGTAAAGTTCATGGCCATGGTTGCCGTCATCGTGGATAGGACACAGGCTTTGATCCCGCTTCCCAAACCATCCGATAGCACGCTGATGACACGTCCTTCACCTTTTAGTTTTTGAGACATGAAACAATCCCCGCAGACAACATTGCCCGCTTTATTCTTCTGGAAGAAGTCAACCTCGATGAAATTACCGTTGTTTCTCAAGACAAATGAAATTAGAGTGGTTTCTTTTGGTCATTTTTCTTGTAAGCCTCCATTACAGTGCGCAACGTGGCATCCGTGAACGCGGCATTTTCCCCGAGCAAACAAGCTACTTGCTGGACGGTTTTCATGTGTTTCTTGATTACCTCCTGGGTCTTTTCAAGCATCCATTCTTTACGGACGTAAGGTTCGCGTAAATCTTGCAATAGCCCGAAAACTAATCGGTGAGGTTGTATGTTATAGATGGATATAATCCATGTCCGGTCTTCTTCCCGTACCTGTCGTTCGATAATTTCCTTTCCGGTTGTCAACACGGCACGGAACAAGTCTTCGTAGGAACAGATATTTTTCAATGCCACTCCGTTTAGTCCGGGATCAACTTCGTAAATGGAAGCAATGTCCTCTCCCATGAGTGTGGCGCAGGATTGATTCATATCCACGACTTTCAATTCCGAGTTGACGAGTAATACTCCGGCCGGAATCTTTTGGAGGAGTACGGTGGCCTTGTCATGTGCGATTTTTCTCATGTAAGATACACACATATTTTCTTCGGCCCGTCCTTCCAGCATGGCAATGGCGAAATCACGGCACGAGTCATAACCGCAGCCACTACAATTTAATTCATCCTCTGGTCCGGTTTTACCCACGACGGCCATGGCCTGTTTGATCTCCTCTTCCGTGTAGGTGTGATCTTGTACGTGGGGGTCTTTGCAGAACAAGATCTGCAAATCAATATTTTTGAAATCATCTTTGGGATTTCCCAATTCCGATTGGTGGATAATCTCGTATCTTTTTAAGGCCGGGGATATATGGCTTAATTTGGCAGGACCATTAATGCATCCGCCCTTGCAAGCCAGTAATTCCAAGAAGATGGAATCGTCCTCCCGGTGTGAATCCAGCTCTTTCAACACGTCTTTCACGGTAGAAAGTTCCGAGAAAGCCATGTGATGTATTTGTTTTTTGCCCTCTTGCATTCCTTTTAACATCCCACCTTCAATGGGGTAGTAAGCGCCCATCCCGGAACGGTAAGGAACAAAACGGGCTTCAGGCTGATTCGGTGCGATATTTTTCAAGTTGATGTCGGATTGTTCGAACCATTTTTTCAGGTCCTTGAACGTGATCACCACGTCAACGAGGTTATTAAAGTAGTCTGCTTCCAGTTTTTTGCAGATACAAGGACCTGCAAAAACAATTTTCACGTCCTCCCCGTACAGTTGGTTCAGAATCTTGGCGTGAGCCAGCATGGGAGAAATAATCGGAGTGATAAAACGCACATGATCCGGGGAATATTTTCGGATATATTCAACGACCACCGGACAAGCCGAAGAGATGTACACGCCACTCTCGGCTTCTTCCAGAAATTTTTCGGTCCGATCCGTGACGATTTCAGCTCCTAGAGCAGTTTCCGACACACTTGTAAAACCTAAACGCTTGATAGCAGCAATCAGCACGCTGGAATGAACTCCCTCGAATTCACTTACGTACGAGGGTGCCAAGGATAGAATGACTTTCGGGTTTTGTGTCAAAGTTAATTTCGCACGGGTTAACCCGTCACGAATTTTTTTAGCCCCTGTTGGGCATACTTGCGTGCAATGCCCGCAATAGATACAACGGTCTTCAATGATGGATGCCTGATTGTTTTCCATCCGGATTGCCTTCACGGGGCATTCCCGGATACATTTATAGCAATCCTGACAATTGTCCGGTTCTGTATAGATGGGTCTTAGTTGCATGGGAATTCTTCTTGTAAGATTTTGTACAAACGCGATAGATTTACTTCTTCATACACTTTGTCATCGATCCGGATAATAGGACCCTTACTACACAATTCCTCGCACAAATGCCCGCAGAAATCGATCTCTGCTTCCAAGTTGTTTTCACTTAGATATTTCTTGATTGCGCCGAGGTTTGTGTTGTTTCCCCGGGAAAAACAAGAACTTCCTAAACAGATTCTGATCTGACGCTTTGACATACTTGTAATTGTTCGATTATCCTGTTGCTGCTTTCTACGCTACAAAAGTAGGATATTTATTGTTATAAACCCAATTATATTGCAACTTTAATATTGATATATCATTTTTACTTTCAATTTGTAACTTTTTTGATGTTATTGAAAGGAGATTGCGAGACACCGGCGTATGTATACTGCAATACCGGAGTGTGTACCTTTATCTCGTGTGCAAAAAAATAGCTCCTGTAAAAAGGAGCTATTTTGTATAAATTTGAAATATTTTTTTTATTTCTTCTCTTCTACTTTCTTTTTGAATCTTCTGGTCAAGTCGAAAGAAATAGGAGTTGCGATGAACAGTGATGAGTATGTACCAACAATGATACCTACTAACAAGGCAAAAATGAATCCCTTGATAGACGCACCACCGAAAATGAATATCGCTAACAACACGACGATGGTTGATAATGAAGTACTGAACGTACGACGTAACGTGGAGTTCAATGCGTCGTTTACAACTTGCTCATCATCCCGTTTCGGGTATAGTTTACGGTACTCTCGGATACGGTCGAATACAACCACGGTATCGTTGATGGTGTAACCCACAACCGTCAATACGGCAGCGATAAAGGATTGGTCAACCTCCAAAGAGAACGGTAACAGACCTGCAAACAAGGAGAATGCTCCGATTACGATGATCGTGTTGTGAGCCAAACCGACAACAGCTCCGGCACCATATTGCCATCTTGAGAATCGTACCATGATGTAGATAAAGATACCAATCAAGGCAAACAATACCGACCAAACAGCAGCTCTTGTCATGTCTTCAGCCACGGCAGGTCCGATCTTTTGAGTCTGTTGCAAATGCACGTTACGGAATGTCTCGTAATCTGTTCCAGCGGGAAGAATCTCTTGTAATCCGATATATAATAATGAGTCTACGTTCGCATCAACATCGGCTCCGGTTTCAGCAATCCGGTATTTCGTGGTGATCTTCACGTTATTTGCAGTTCCCACGGTCTTTACTTCTGGAGCGCTTCCGTAAACACCTGCCAGTTTTTCGGCAACATCACCCACTTGTACGTCTTGTGCGAAAGTCACGGTATAAGTTCTACCTCCCACGAAGTCGATACCTTTATCCAAACCTCTGGTGAACAAGGATATGAAACAAAGTACAATCACGATACCGGAAATTGTGTAACTGATCTTCCGTTTTTTTAAGAACGGGAACTTGGTATTTCTCAACCAGTTTGCAGTTAATGGGGTTGTGAAGGTAACATTGTCACTCTTGGATGCAGCTCTTTCAAGGATCAAACGAGTGATGAAGATAGCCGTGAATAATGAAGAAAGGATACCGATGATCAATGTGGTTGCGAAACCTTTGATTGGGCCTTCTCCGAAGTAGTACAGGATAAATCCGGTTAATAACGTGGTCAACTGACCGTCGATAATAGCCGAGTATGCATTATTGTAACCTTCTTTGATAGCAAGTTTCAGTCCCTTACCAGCTCTGATTTCCTCTTGGATACGTTCGTAGATCAACACGTTGGCATCGACAGCCATACCCATGGTCAATACGATACCGGCAATACCGGGTAAGGTCAAAACGGCTCCAATGGATGCCAGAATACCAAACAAGAAGAACAAGTTGGCGAGTAATGCGATGTCGGCAGCCAAACCGGCATTCTTGCTATAAAAGAATAGCATATAGGCTAATACTAATACGAATGCGATGATGAATGACCACATACCGGATTGAATAGCCTCTTGTCCCAGTGATGCTCCAACCACCTCATCAGCGATGATACGTGCGGGTGCGGGTAATTTACCGGATTTCAAGATGTTTGCAAGGTCACCTGCCTCTTTCACGTCAAAACGTCCGGAAATCTGGGAGCTACCGCCCTTGATCTCGTCGTTTACGTTAGGAGAGGATGCAACCATACCGTCAAGTACAATAGCGATACAACGTCCGATATTATCTTTTGTCAAACGAGCCCATGTTTTGGTTCCCTCTCCATTCATCTGCATGGAAACAACCGGTCGACCTTGTTGATCATAGTCTTGTCTTGCATCAATTACAGCGTCTCCTTCAAGCGGAGCTTTACCATTACGCGTGGTAATTTTGATGGCGTGTAAAGGAACCATACCGTTTACAGCTTTCATTTCCCACAATAAACGTGCGTTTCTGGGGAAAGCTGCTTTTACCTGCGGTAATCTTAAATAAGCGTTGATTTTAGCCGTATCTTTAATGTTGGCATATCCAATTGTAGAACCACCCATAGGTTGCCCCTGTTGAGTCATGTTAGGTGATAATATGGCAAGAAGTGGATGTTCTTTCTCGTATTCAGCCATACTGGTTACCGTTTTCAATGAATCGGATTCTCCTTTGATTGCGTCTAGGATGGCTGATTCTTTATCTTGTACTTTTGTCGTGTCTGCAACTTGTGTAGTTGTTTCTTCATTTGTTACATTGGATGCTTGGGCGTCAAGAACCTCTTTTAGTTTTTGATCTGCGGCAACCAAATAGTTGAAGAATGCATCTTCTCCGGCATCTTGTCCTTTTGCGTTGTCGAATGTTTCATAGAATTCCAAAGCGGCAGTTCCTTGTAACAACTCTCTCACACGTTGCGGTTCCTTGATACCCGGTAACTCGATAACGATTCTTCCGGAGATGTCAGCTTTACGGATATTGGGTTGAGCAACACCAAAACGGTCGATACGAGTACGAAGAATGTTAAACGTGTTGTCAATTGCTCCGTCAGCCTCTTTGCGGATCACGTCGAGAACTTCTTTATTAGTAGCTCCGACTTTGATCTTTTCTTTCATTTCGTGAGTACCGAAAATAGCTGGGGATGCCAGTTGTGCTCCCGGGGCAATTTTTTCGAAAGCCTCACCGAAAAGGGTCACGAAGTCTTTTGGGCTGGAAACTCTCATCTTCACTGCCTCCTCGATTGCTTGATTGAAAGCGGGGTCCGTGCTGTGGTTTGCCAAGCTCTTTACTACGTCTACAACGTCAACTTCCATGGTCACGTTCATACCACCCTTCAAATCCAAACCGAGGTTCAGTTCTAATTCCTTACATTCCTTGTAAGTGAATTTGGCTAAACCGAGGAAATTGTAGACGGGTTGGTTTGCGACCGAATCTAAATACTCTTTCTCTTTAATAGGGTTACCGTTGGCGAACTCCTTCGCCGCGTTCTCTACCTGGTTGGTTTTATAAGTAAAAAACAACTGATAAAGACTCACCAATGCCAAAGCAACAGCGAGTAGTGTAATCGCTCCTTTATTCTGCATCTGTTTAATGAATTTATAATTACTTAAGCTTCAATTCTTCTTTTAACACATATTTAGTGCGCAAAAGTATAACAATTTTTTCAAAATTGCTATACAATTAGGCAGATACTTTTAATGTTAACTCCTTATTTCCATAATCAATGATCGCCTCATGCCTGACGAGAAAATCGCTCCCCAACAATCCGGCAACCCTGCGTTGCAGGTGTTTGTCGTATAGAGAATTCACGTACTGCAAGTCGATGACTGCCGCATGTACGTTCTCGATTGTGTGGTCGCCGATTTGTAGAGCCGTGATATTCACAAGCTGTACCTCATTAATTTCTCCGCACACCCCTCCGGAGTTAATTTCGGAAACATCATCCAGCGGTTCATAACTAAACGGTGTAAGTTTGTCTATGACCGTCACGGATGCTCCCGTGTCTATAATGAAATCTCCCTCAATGCTACCGATTTGCAGAGAGACGATGATGTGAAAGCTGTTATCTTCCAGTTCAACGATCTCTATCGGAATCTTTATCTCCATATTTTAAAGTTTGCACAAACTTACGCATTTTCGGTGAAATCCAAAAAAGAGGAATGTTAATTTCGGAAAGAAATCAAGGAATAAAGCTAATAATTACAATTCGTTAATCCTCGTGTATGTTGTTCTTAGCACGATATGAATAAACAATTGAACGTGTAAATGGTTATTAGAGAGGAAAATGCTACGGATAAAATTCCCAGTAAAATCATATTGACGGTTTGGAGCTTGATATTGTAAAGGCCTATGATCAAACTGGCTATGGATTGCAATCCGGAAATCCCGAAGATCGCTAGGGCAAGATAATGACCGAAACGGTTGTCGTATATTCCTATTGAGTACAAGGTGACTAGGAAAACAACGAGTAGGGATAGTGTGATGGATAAATTGTGTATCCAAAATTTTTTCATGATGTTGTTGATTTTTATTTTTCCTCTTTTCGGTTGATTCCGGAAAGAGGAAAAAGTTGTTATTGGTTATTGTACCAATTTATTTTTTGAGAGAAATACATGATGATCGCCAGGATAACGAATAATCCGATACTCCCCACCAGTAGAGCGTAGGTTTCCAGTTGGATCAGGAAGAAAATATAGGCGTAAAGACAAGCCAGAAGTCCTCCGATCGTGAATGCTGTTTTCTTTATTTTTAAAATGCCGACCATGTAGAACGTGATGAGTAAAGTGGTCATGAGGGCGGAGATGATATAGGCGGGGGTGAAACCGATATGTTCGGACGTGGAGACTAATAGCGTGTAGAACAAGCATAGGGCCAGTCCGATAAGTAGATATTGAACCGGGTGAATGTTCTTTTTCTGGAATATTTCCACGAAAAAACTGACAACGAAAGTCAATATGATGATTAAAAAGGCGTATTTAGCGGAGCGTGTGGATTTCTGGTATTGGTCTACCGGGAACAGGAGATTTACCCCGAATGTGGATTCCGTGATGGCGTAGTTCGTGTATTGGAATCCCAAATTGTCATCCGTCATGTCCCTGTATTCGTTCGTGGTGGCACGATAGGGACTCTCTTTGAGAATCTGTGAATAGTTCCGGTTGAATTCCAGTACTTCCCATTTGCTCGTAAAACCTTCTGACGAGACCTCTCGTTCAGTGGGTAAAAAGGCTCCATTGAAGCTTGGGGTTTGACAATTTGAACGAATGGCGACTTTTGTTGTTCTGCCAAGAGGGGTAAATTGAATGGATTCGGAGCCTTTCAGTTTAAGTTTTATCGTGAAATGAACGATCGAATCGTTTGCAAACAGTTGTTGTGGCGTGATTTTCGATGATATGCCGGAAACGACGAGGCTGTGGGGATCAACCCCGGGTGTGAAATTCAGTTTCCGGTTGTCCCATTCAAGTGAGATTTGTTCATTGATTCCTCGCAGATCGCTGATTCCAAGGTTGATTGTGGCGGTTTCAATCCACTTGTCGTAGGGGAATAGATTGCTTTCTTTCAAGTCTTTGGCCGAGAATGTCCCGGTAATCTCCAGCGTGGAATTGTAAACGATAATTTCATATAATCCTCGTTTGAGTTCCTGCGTGTTGACGTCTCCGGTGATGTTCAGTTGTTCGGGGAGATAATTGATATATCCCTTTTGGTTCTCTCCTTTTTCGTTCTGGTAAAAATAAGGGATGGTTAATATCGGGCCAATGAGGGTTTGAGACTTACTCCATTTTTGTTGAACCTCTTGTGCGGCGGCATTTGCAGTCATTTCCCTTTCATTGATGAGTCCTCGAATCATGCTCATGGGAATGAAAGACAGGAGGATTAGGAAGGCAATGAGTACAATCTTTAGAACTAAAGAGTCTTGTTTGTTGAGACTTTTTCGTGTGCTGTTCTCTTTTTGATTTTTTGCTGTTTGTTCGTCCATGGTGTATTGTATTTAATGTTATTTGAAAAGAACGTTGAAATTCAAAGTGTAATAAGTAAAAAAAATTATATATTCTGATTCCTTAAAAACTCTTCCAAAGCGTTTAAGTGCTTTGCAAAAGCCTCCCGGCCTTTCTGCGTGACGGAGAACGTCGTGTTGGGACGTCGTCCGATGAATTGTTTCTGGCATTGGATATATCCCAATTCCTCAAGACTCCTGGTGTGGCTGGCTAGGTTCCCGTCCGTGAGATCGAGTAAATTCTTGAGGGTTACGAAATCTACCGATTCGTTGACAATCAAGATGGACATGATCCCCAAGCGTGCCTTACTTTCAAAAGCCTTGTTTATATTTTCCAGATATTCTTTCATGGATTGCGATTTACACTTGGTTACGGTTTTGCCGGATGCTGTTTGTGTTCAACTTTACAATAAAAGTATATTCCTGCTACAATGTGAAGTAATCCGAAACCGGTAACCCAGAATAAAAGGGCATGGGTGATTGTGAAGCTGTCAACGAGGCCTAACAGAATCTCTGCGTAACCCAAGTAACGTATGTTCGAATAGGTGTACTTGGAACAATTCACGAGAGATAACCCGTAAAAAATGAGCATTATGGAAGAAGTCAATCCGTAATATTGCTGCCATATTAAAGAGAAACAAAGAATCCCGCCAGTCAGCAAGGGAAGAAAAAAATTCCAAAGCAAACGGTGAACGGATTTATCTTTAAAGATGTTTCTACATCCTTTTTTGGCTTTTTGGTAGCTCATCGTGAAGGTGGTAAGAAGGGAAAGTACGAGTACTCCCAGTGCGATCAAGCAAATTGATGCGAGCTGGTAAGTAGTGTTGATATTTAATAATGGAATATTAAATAAGGTGTCAAAAGAGTCTTGTTTGTTTAGAATAAAGTAGACTAAGCCAGTTCCGATGCAAGCATAAATGCCAACGAGAATAGCGGAAATTCCGCTTATCGACATGAATTTCGTGGATTTTTCCATGAGTTCTTTGATGTCGTGTAATGTATCGAGTGCTTCTTTATTTTTCATGTTTTAAAAGTTCTTTGCATTGCAAAGTTAAGATGGATTTTTTATTAAATCAATAAAAAGGTGAATTATTTTGTAGAGGATATTGTTGTTGAAATTTACATAAATTTAAACGGTGTGGAATATTGGTGTTTGGTATGTGTAAAAATTCCACACTTTCCTATTACCCCATGATGAAACCTAGAGATCTTTTTTGCAGAAAATCAATTCGATATTTTCTTCCTTGTGTTTTGGCGTGTTTGTTGTGGAGGAAAAATTACGTGAATTTCTGAAGGATAATTAATGCATATACGTGATATAAAATGAAGAATCTAGATTTATTTCAGAAAGGTGTTATCAAGTTCGGAATGATTTTATTGCTTGGTGGCCTGTGTATGATGGGAACAATTTCTCGAAGTGTTGCGGGCGAAGTCGATTCGACGCGAGTGACAAAGTGGAAAATATTTGGTCGAGTAATTGATGAACAAGGAGAACCAATTATCGGGGCTGCAATCTTGGAACAAGGAACAACAAATGGATGCGTGACCGATACTTTGGGTAATTACAAGTTAACGGTAAAGGCTGGAGCCGTACTTCGGGTTTCTTTTGTCGGGTATGTTACCCGGGAAATAGTGTTAAAAAAGGAAGGGATGCGAAATGTCCGGTTGCGGGTGGATAATGAAGAGTTGGAGGAGGTGGTTGTCGTGGGATATGGTTCCGTGGCCCGGAAGAATTTTACGGGGTCCGTGAGCGTGATTAACACCGCGGAATCTCCTTTGGCATTGTTACCGAATACGAACTCGATGGATGTGTTGCGGGGAACGGTAACGGGTATTACCGTGTCGCAACAACAAGGAGCAGGACAGGCGCCTTCTTTACAAGTACGGGGGCAAAAATCGATCGGGGGATCGACATCTAACCCGTTGATCGTGATGGATGGAGTAATTTTTATGGGGAGTTTGCGGGATATAGACCCCAATATCATCGAAAGCATGAGTGTGTTGAAAGATGCGACATCTTTGGCTGCTTATGGATCACAGGCTGCCAACGGGGTGGTGATGATCACAACGAAACAGGGAAAATTAGGAAAACCCGTGCTGAATTTTAATGCATCGTGGACGTTGTCAGAGATGGCGAATCGTCCGGAGGTGCTGAGGCCGGAGAATTATATTAAAAAAATTAATGCAACCCAGCATCTAGCGGAGGATGCCGATCCTTCAGCTTGGATGAGTGGATTCGAGCTAGAGAATTATAAAAACGGCAAGACTACGGATTGGTTAGATTACGTGAGCCGGGTGGGACTGATGCAGAGTTATTCGGCATCCGTATCCGGTGCGACGGAAAAATTGAATTATTTCCTATCCGCTTCTCACGTTGATCAGGAGGGTGTGATTATTGGAGATGATTATAAACGGGAGGCTTTGTCGCTTCGTTTGCAGAGTGACGTGGCTTCTTGGTTGCAAGTTGGGACACAAATGGGATATACTTTTAATGATTACTCCGGTCCCACGACTTACAATTTGGTACAGGCCTTGCGTTTGACTCCTTACGGCCGTGTGACTCGTCCGAACGGTGAACTGGAGAAGTACCCGAGAGAATTGGGGGGCGGGTTGACAAATCCCTTGTGGTTGGTGAATAGTGGTACGGTGGATGATCATGATACTTATGCCACGACTTTAATTAAGGGGCATGTGCTTGTGAGATGTCCTTGGCTGGAAGGACTGACTTACCGGGTAAATGCCGCTTATTCCTGGGAGAATGTGGAACGGGATTATTTCGAACATGAGGGGTATTTTGTGGCAGAAGGAACTTCTGAAGATCGGTATTCAGCCTCGGCATTATCCGGTTTCTTAAGTAAGGCGAACGGGTATAGTGCCCGCACGAAGAACACGTACTGGGTAATGGATCATATCGTGAATTTTAATCGTCAATTTGGGAAACATTTTATTGATGCAACCTACGTTTACACGAGGGATTCCAAACGGTATGACTACCGGAAGATGACCGGAAGTGATTTTTCGGATCAAGGGAATACCGTGTTGGGAGCAGATGGACTGGTATATGCTAAAACACAGAAAATTACCAATATAGATAAGACAAAGCATAATAATATCGGGTATCTGGGGCGAATCAGCTATAATTATAACGACACGTATCATTTAAGTGTTTCCGTGCGTCGGGACGGATCGTCCGTGTTCGGGAAGAACTCGAAATGGGGTGTTTTCCCGGCAGTCGGGGTGGCATGGACGGTTTCGAATGAACGTTTTATGAAACGGGTGTCGTTCATCGATTATTTAAAGTTGAAGGGATCGTGGGGTAAGAATGGTAATCAATCTTTGGACCCGTACATGACATTGTCTCGGATAAAATTAGGACAACAAGGCGGTATCAGTTATCCTTTCGGGAATGAATCGACGATTAGCTGGGGCCAACGCTATGATAAGTTAGGAAATGCCGATCTGGGTTGGGAGACAACGGAGGCATTTAACTATGGGTTTGACCTCGGTTTATTGGGTAGCCGGATTTATTTGGAATTTGACGGTTATTTCTCGAAGACGACCGATCAGATTTTTGATCGATTGTTACCCGTGATGAATAACGGGTTGACAAGTATGAAAGCCACGATGGGGCAGATTGATAACTGGGGGATAGAGGCCACGTTGACCACGCAGAATGTCCGGACGAAAGACTGGAATTGGAGTACGGCTGTCACGTTCTATCTAAACCGGAATAAATTGAAAGATTTATACGGTGACGGGAAAGATGATATTTCCAATAGTCTGTTTATCGGGAAATCTTTGGGGGCCATTTACGGTTATAAGTCGATAGGAATTGTACAGGAAGAAGATATTGAATACATCGAGGCAAATAACGCAGCTCCTGGTGATGTGAAATTTGCTAATTTGGACGGAAGTGAGGATGGTAAGATTACGGCAGACGATCGTACGATCTTGGGATATAACAAGGAAAACTTCCGGATGAGTTTGAGTAGCACGCTTAAATACAAGAATTTGGAATTGTATTTCTTGTTTGCGGGCGTATTTGGGGGAAATGGTTACGGATTGAGCCAGAACACGTATGCTTACCAAACGGCAACAGGAACCGTGTGGGATAATAACTTGAATCATGGTTGGTGGACCCCGGAAAACAGAAGTAACAAATATCCCCGTGTGGATTATGCAGACAGTCGTTTTACCCCGCTGCAAAGTTATGGGTTCGTGCGTTTGCAGGATTTAAGCCTTTCTTATACTTTCCATCAGGATTGGTTGAGTCGTTTGCAGATTGCCGGGTTGAAAGTCTTTTTTGCAGCGAAGAACGTGTTTACGATAACCAATTGGGTTGGGGGTGATCCGGAAATCAAACAAACGTTAGGAGGAAGTTACGGTTATCCGTTGGCAGCCATGTATTCATTTGGAGTTAATTTGACATTTTAAATTTGGAGCGTGATGATGAAAACTAGAAAATATATTGCGGTTATTTTTGCCGCTATGGTAATGGGAATTTCCGGATGTAACGATGATCTTTTTCTGGAAGAACATCCCGACACGTTTTACACGGCTGAAGATGCTTTTAAGACCGTGGATCAGGTAAAAGCTTGCGTGACGAATATGTATGCCCACGCTCGTTATTGGTTACAGAATGACGTGTTTTTAAAAGGGGCTGGAACTGATATGTTTGATACCCCGATGTGGCGGTCAAGTGGTAACGGGATGTCTAACTTCTCTTCTTGGTCCACAGATAAGAATGAAGTGAAGAATATTTACGAGGCTTATTATCAGCTAGTGAGTTATGCCAACCAGACTTTGGAGGGGACAGAAGTAAAGACCTTGAACTGGGATAGCGAGAATGACCGGGCGCAGGTACGGGCACAGGCTAATTTCTTTCGGGGATTTGCTTATCTCACTTTGGGGGAGTTGTTCGGGGGAGTTCCCGAGGTAACGAAATTCTATCAGGAACCCCGGTATGATTTCACCCGGATGACCCGGGAGGAAACGTATCGGTTCGCCATTCAAGATTTGAAGAATGCGGCGGATACTTTGCCTGATTATCCGGGAGAGGCGGGGTACGTGGCGAAAGGTGCAGCCTATCATTATTTGGCAGAGGCTTATCTGGCCTTGGCTACCGAGCTGGGAGATGATCGGGATTTGTTGCTGCAATCCATTTTTTATGCGACCAAGGTTACCGAGTTACACTCTTTGATGACCGAGCGATTCGGTTCCCGGGCAAAGCCGGGTTCCGGTGAGGCCATGAATGGAGTCGAGGCTTATTACCCGGACGGTGATGTCTTTTTTGATCTTTTTCAACGGGGAAACTTGGATTATGCCGAGGGAAATACCGAGGCTTTGTGGACGTTGCAAAATGATGTGACGGTCTGGCATGACTTCGGGGGAAATCATTTTTTGCCTTATGCCGGAAGTTTTTCTCCCGTGTTGAGGGAGATGCGTTGGAAAAGCGAATATTCGGAATCGGATGCCGGGTATGGCCCGTGGAACACGAATATTGATGAATCAATCTATCCCGGGGGAAACCTCTGTGCCTACGTTGGTGGCCGGGGTGTGTCTTTTAATGCCCCGACAAACTACATGATCAATGATATTTGGGCGGGTGATTTTGCCACGGATATTCGGAATTCAAAAGCGAATATCCGTCGGGAATTCGTGTGTATCGATACCAAACACAGTAAGTACGGTCAGATCGTGACAGCTGATATGTTGGATGAATCAAACATGGACCATTATTACCCGGTATGGACCAAATTCGCTCCCGTGGATGATTGGGGATACGAGGATTTAGTATACGGGGGAAATCGTACGAATACTTTCCGGGACGAGTATGCTTGTCGTTTAGCTGAAACTTATTTGTTACGGGCGGAGGCTTATTTCCGTATGGGGGATGCCGGTAGTGCCGCTAATGACATAAACCAGTTACGCGGTCGGGCGCAATGCAGCCGCATGGCAACAGCGGGAGATATTTCTTTAGCTTTTATCTTGGACGAGAGAGCAAGAGAGTTGTTCATGGAGGAAAGAAGATGGTGTACGTTATTACGTATGCAAGGCTCTGTCATGGAGGATCAACTTCGGGCTCATGCGTATTATATTGCTGATTACCCGACTTACACGGGAACAATCGAGTGGAAATTATTCCCGATCCCGCAGAAAGCGATTGACGCAAATATAGATGCCAAACTGGAACAGAATCCGGGTTGGAACTAGAAAACTAAATACTGACATAGGTTTACCCTAGTTTACAGTAGCTTTTTAGGATAATACATCCTTGAATCCACTGTAATGCTACTGATATACTAGGGTAATAATCTCTCTCTTGCGTTACATCCCCGGAGATCAACCGTTACTCGGATAATGGGGAAGGGCTATGAAAGGGTGATGAAAGGGCGATGAAAGGAAGGTAGGAGATCTAAACGGTAGTATTACCATTCATTTACGGTTAGATTGCTTGGAATAGATGATATGTTATGAAAGGATTTTTTCACAACAAGGAAGATTAAAATAAAAACCGTCCCGGCGCCCCGGAACGGTTTCTTAAAGAATGATCGTGAAGTACTATTGTTAGTTAAAATAATTTCATGTTGTCAAGTACATCCATTACTGATCTAACAGCTTTAGCTGATTGAGCCAATAATTCTTGTTCGTCCTTGTCAAGTTTTACCTCGATAATTTTCTCGATACCATTCTTACCCAAGATTACCGGAACTCCTAAATAGATGTTGTTCATTCCGTATTCGCCATTCAACAAAGCGCAAACCGGGAATACTCTTCTGTGGTTGCACACGATTGCCTCAACCATTTGAGCAGCGGCTGCACCGGGAGCGTACCATGCTGAAGTACCCATCAATTTAACCAGCTCGCCACCGCCAACTTTCGTTCTTTCGATGATGGCATTCAACGTGTCATGGTCAATCAAGTCTGTTACAGGAATACCTGAAACCGTGGTGTATCTTGGGAGCGGAACCATCGTGTCCCCGTGTCCACCTAATAACAAGGCTTGAATATCTTTCGGGGAAACATTCAATGCTTCAGCTAGGAATGCTCTGTAACGAGCGGTATCCAGAATACCAGCCATACCGAATACACGGCTTGAATCGACTTTGGCAGTCAAGTAAGCGCAGTAGCACATTACGTCAAGCGGGTTAGACACGATAATAATTTTGGCATTCGGAGAATGTTTGATAATATTTTCAGTAACTGATTTTACAATACCGGCGTTTGTTGCGATTAAGTCATCACGGCTCATTCCCGGTTTACGGGGAAGACCTGAAGTGATTACCACAACTTCTGAATTATTGGTAGCCTCGTAATCGTTAGTTACACCTTTGATACGGGTGTCATAAAGATTGATCGGGGCGGTTTGCCACATATCCAATGATTTACCCTCAGCAACGCCTTCTTTAATGTCCAGAAGAACAACTTCATTCACGATGTCCTTTTCAGCGATGCAGTTTGCGCAAGTTGCACCAACGTTTCCTGCTCCTACAACTGTTACTTTCATTTCTGTAATTTTTTTATTGTTATACGTTTCTTAAATGGCTATTTGTTGCTTTTTAACGCCGTCAAATGTAAGCCTTATTTTTTACATCAACAATCTTTATGCCGAAAAATTACAGAATTTTTTCTGTAATAATTTCATGTCGTTTTGACACGAAAAGAACGAGATTCTTATTGAATCCCGGTTTATACTTTCAATTTTCAATTAAATTGCTGCCAAAGACGACTTGCCACGGCATGCATTTTTCCCAGAATACCGACAGGTTTGTATTGTCCGTTTTCCAGACGTTTCTGAAAAGATTGATACCAGATAGCCAGTACGATACCCTTCATCACGCTGGAGAGTGAAATGCTCCACCAGATACCGTTTAGCCCGAGTGAGGGGAACGTAACCAGGTAGTAGGCCAGGGGGATTCGGGCACCTGTAAGAATGATGCCCACGATAGCAGGCGGGGTGGTACGTCCGCATCCGTTGAAAGCCCCGGCAGTGACCTGTTCTATGGCCGAAAATATCTGGGAAATAGCGAGAATTTTCAGGTATGCGCTTCCTGCAACAAGTGTCTGCGGTTCGTTGATAAATACGCTGAATATTTCTTTACTAAAGAACAAGAAGGCCAGGCAGGCGATCAAGGCGATTCCCCCGGCGAGTTTCAACGTGTAATGGTATCCCAAGCGTATACGGCCCAAGTTGCGGGCCCCGAAGTTTTGTCCCGTGAAGGCTGCTAGGGCAGTGGAAAAACCGGCGGCTGTCATCCAGGTGATGGCCTCGATTTGTGCGCCTACGCTCTGCACGGCTACCCCGATATGTCCCCATTGTGCGGCCACGGTAGCCAATGTCAAGGAGAACATGGCGAATAAAGCACTTTGCATACTCACGGGTAAGCCGAGCGAGACGATACGTTTCACGAACCGGGCTCTTAACCGGGTGATAAAATATAGTTTTCCGATAGATGAATTACGGAAATAAAGGTTCCAAATGAAAATAGAAAACACGACTAACTGGGAGAACGTGGTGGCAATGGCTGCCCCTGCCGTTCCCATTGCGGGAACAAAACCGTACCCGTATATTAATAGTGGGTCGAGGACAATGTTGAATATTAATCCGGTGGCGACAATCTTCAACGGGGTTTTACTGTTTCCTTGCCCGTTATATAGCCCGCTATACGTGTTGTTATTGAACGTGAAGAACAGGCCGGGGGTGACCAGGCGCATATACATGATGGCCAATTCCGAGATGTTCTCTTCCAGATGAAATAACCCGACCAGCATGGGGGCTGCGATATAAATAAAGCAAGCGTATCCCAAGGCAATGATGGTTGACAGCATGGCTGATTGATTGGCGTATGCCCGGGCCCTTCTGCCGGCACGTGCCCCCAGGGATTGGGAAATCGTGACTTCAGCCCCGACTTTACTGATAAACGACAAAGCGTTACCTAACCACGTGAAGAATCCTGCCACGCCGACGGCTGCCACGCTTTCGCTACCCAAATGTCCCAGCCAGATCATGTCGGTCATATTATATGCCATTTGAACGAAAGAGGCCGTGATAAGAGGGATTGCCATGCTCCATATTCCCTTGCTGATGCTTCCTTGTGTCAGGTCGTTAATCTTTGTCATTTCCTTGTGTTATTGAGGCTTGCAAAAATATAAACTTTTTATCATCTCCTATTCTCTTTTTTGTATTTTTGTTGTGTTATAAAAGATGAATTCAAAATGAAAAATATTGCAATTATTGCCGGTGGAAATTCCTCAGAATATGAGGTTTCCATGAAATCTGGGAAGAATATATATGATGAGGTTGATGAAAACAGGTACAATAAATATCTCGTTATCTTGAAAGGACGGGATTGGCACGTGGAGATCGGGGAGAAAAAGTATCCCGTGGATAGGAATGATTTTTCGTTTACCCGGGATGGGGAGAAGATCCTGTTTGATTTTGCCTATATCACGATACACGGTGTTCCGGGGGAGAACGGTTTGTTGCAGGGGTATCTGGATATGATGGGTGTGCCTTACGGGTGCTGTAACGTGTTGGCCTCTGCCTTGACTTTCGATAAACATACGTGTAATACTTATTTGAAGAGTTACGGGGTAAACGTGGCTGATTCCGTGATGTTGATTCGGGGAATGACATACGACGTGAACGAGATTATCAACGAGGTGGGGTTGCCTTGTTTCGTGAAACCGAATGCCGAGGGATCTAGTTTCGGGGTGACGAAAGTGAAAGAGGCTGCCCAGTTGGAAGATGCTTTGAAGAAGGCTTTTGCTCTCTGTCGGGAAGTGTTGATCGAGACATTTATAGACGGGACGGAACTGACTTGTGGGGTCGTGAAGGCCGGGGATATGGATATTGCCATGCCGATTGCCGAGGTGATTCCAAAGAACGAATTCTTTGATTTCGAGGCAAAATATGACCCGACAAAATCGGATGAAATTATTCCGGCTCGTATCTCACCCGAGCTGACTAACCGGATCAAGACATTGTCTTCGATGATCTACGATATATTAAGGTGTGAAGGGATCATTCGGGTGGATTATATCGTGCGGGATGACGAGATTTTTATGTTGGAGGTGAACACTACTCCGGGAATGACTTCCAATAGTTTCGTGCCGAAGATGGTACGTGCCATGGGAGGAACGCTTCGGGAGGTATTGACGAAGATCATTGATAATAAGTTAAACTAATAAATTTAAATTACAAATGAGACGAATTGCTACCACGTTGATGGCTACCTGCCTTTTATTTTTTGTCGCTTGTTCGGATGAGGGAGATGTTGTAACTATATATAATGGTGATACATTCACGTCTGATTATAAGGCGAGTCAAATGTTTTCAACCCTTTCGTTATATGAAAATATTGCCCGTCAGCCGGAAATGGTAAAGGAGTTGATGCGGGCTACGGCAAAACTAGCTCAATATGACACGATTACTGCTATCGCTCCATTGGATAAAGAGGCAGAGGTGGAACGTGGAACAGCACGGGGAAAATGTCTGGCGGCTTGTTTTTCCTCGATTGCCCGCCAGCCGGAAGCGTATGATGATATTGTTTGGGCTGCCGAGAAGTTTCTTGGGACAACCGAAATAAAATCAATGTCCGAGAAAATATTGAAATATTCTCGTTTATACGCGTTGGAAGGGGTGACGGAGGCAGTGGCTCGTCAGCCGGAAATTGTTGACCTGTTCGATTCTTTTTCCGTGAAGTTTTTGGGTATTGGAATAAAATAATTTTAATGTTCAGATAATGATACCTCCCCCCACGACATCGGGGCCTTCATATAGGACGGCACTTTGTCCCGGGGTGATGGAGTCCATACCTTCGTGAAATTCTACCCGGAGCAAGTCGTTTTCATGGTAGACGGAGGCCTGTGCTCCCCGATTGCGATAACGAATTTTAGCATTTACTTCAAAACCATCGGGTAGGGAGGCGTATTTCATTAGGTTAACGTTCTTTGCTCGGAACGTTTTCCCTTGTAATTCTTCCCGGGTACCCAGTACGACTTCATTGCTTCCCGGTCGAATGTCGACCACGAACATGGGATGTCCCAGGGCGATACCGAGTCCTTTACGTTGTCCGATCGTGTAGTTGGGAAATCCCCGGTGTTCTCCCAGACGTTTGCCGGAAGTGTCAACAAATAACCCGGGACCATATTGCTCTGCAAAGTTTTCCACGTTCTCCGCAAGGAAGGTACGGTAATCATTATCCGGGATAAAGCAAATTTCCTGGCTCTCGCTTTTCTTGGAGAGTTTCTCGTATCCTCTTTCCAGGGCGATTTGTCGTACTTCGGGTTTTGTTAATTCCCCTAGAGGAAAGATCGTGCGGGCAAGATTTTCCTGGGTTAACGTCCAGAGAAAATAAGTCTGGTCTTTGGTCTCGTCTACTCCTTTGCGCAGAAAATAGCGTCCGTCCTGTTGACCGATGCGGGCATAGTGTCCCGTGGCAATATAATCACATCCTAGCTCGTCGGCCATGGCAATCAGTTTCCCCCATTTGATCGTGGAATTGCAGAGTACACAAGGATTGGGCGTATGTCCTTGCAGGTATTCATCGATGAAATTCCGGATCACCAGATCATTAAAATCTTTACGAATATCGAGAATATGATGTTCGAATCCCATTTGTAGGGCCATGTGTTTGGCCTCGAAAATGGCGTTCACGCTGCAACACCCTTTTTCTTTCTCCATGCAAGCCTGGGAGATCTGATCATATACCCGATAAGTAACCCCTACCAGCTCGTACCCTTGGTCTTGTAGTAACATGGCTGCTACCGTACTATCAATTCCGCCGCTCATGGCCATTAATACTCGGGGATTCGCCTTCGGCGAGTTACAAATTGGCTGGTTACAGATTACAGGTTCTTTCATTTCGTTATTTTCAATTTTCAACTTTCGATTATCTCGTCATGAATTGTGTTTCACTGTGATAATCATCCTTTTCAATGTCGATTTCGGGTTCCATGAGTTGGAACGATCCGGCTAGTGAAAATTGGATGTATTTAATGGTTTTACCTCGTGACAGCCACTGCCGTTCGTAAAAGGTTTTGATACCTAAAATCTTATCATCCAATCCAACCCCGTAAAGATCATCCGTGTTGACGTTCACGGGGAGGTGGTTCGCCTTGACCAGTTCTGCCGTGTATTGATAGAGGAAAGGGCTGTCTGTTTTCAAATGGATAAGGCCGTCTTCCTTCAGAAACTTTCGGTACAGGGAGAGAAAACGGGTTCCCGTGAGTCGTTTGCGGGCTTTTGCCATTTGAGGGTCGGGAAAGGTAATCCAAATTTCGGAAACTTCTCCGGGTGCGAAAATAGATTCCAGTTCTTCCGCATGTGTACGTAGGAAAACAACGTTTTTCATGCCTTTTTCTTTTGCCGTTTTCGCGCCTGTCCACATGCGAGCTCCTTTGATGTCCAATCCGATAAAATTCTTTTCAGGATAAAGTTCGCCTAATCCCACGGAGTACTCCCCTTTGCCGCATCCCACTTCTAAAACGATCGGGTGGTCATTGCCGAAAACTTGTTCTCCCCATTTTCCCTTTAACTTGTAATCCGTGCGGAATACTTCTTCATGGGTGGGTTGGAACACGTTTTCCAAGGTTTCCATTTCGGCAAATTTCGCCAGTTTATTCTTCGCCATAATAAGTTATGGATTTTATTTTAATTCCTATATTTTTAATCCCTTTCAGTTGTTTATCTTTCATCCGGTGTTTGATTTCCACGGTATAAATGCCCGTGGAGTCAAAATGGAAAATCCGTTCAATCGGTTGTACGACTGTTTTTAGTCCCGAGAGTCCTTGACCGACCCACCTGCCGTTATTGTCGACAATAATAATGTCTGAATTCTCTTTATCAACTTCTGCTCCTTGATGTCGGATGATCAAGTAGCAACTGATATTTCTTTGTTTGTAGTCGGTAGAGTGACGGATGCAGGTGCTGACATGGTAATTGCCGGGTTGCGTGATGTCGAATTCGAATTTGTAATTGCTGTCTCGTTCCCATGTTTCGCTGCCAAGTGTTTTGTATTTTTCCTGTGTGGTGGAAAAGTTACAAGCCATGCAGCCGAGTAACAGGAAGAGAATGTATATACAAAGTTTGTTCTTCATCTTGCGTTCAGTCGTTATTGTTCGTTTTTAATCATGGCTTCCAGTTCTGCGATTATCATGGCCGTGGCTCCCCAAATGAAATTTTCTCCGATCTTGTACCCCGGGGCAATAATTTTTTGCTCCTGTCGGTACAATACCTGACTTGTTTTATTCCTATCGTCCAGTAAGTCTTTTAACGGGATAATAATCACTTTTTCTACCTCATTTTTCGAGAGCACAAAATTAGGCATTTTCGGGATAGTTCCAACAAAGGGTGTTATATTAAAGTTACTTAATGGAATATACACGTCACTTAATTTTCCGATAACCGTGACTTCCTTGGGTGTTACTCCGATTTCTTCCTTGCATTCCCGTAATGCCGTGTTCAGGCTGTTCCCGTCTTCCGGTTCGCTTTTACCACCGGGTAAGGCCATCTGTCCTCCATGATATTTCCCGACATTTGTTCTTTTGATGAAAGGTATCGCCAGATCGCTTTGGTAGGGAACAAGGAGTAGCATGACGGCACTATGGATGGGATGACCTTGGTGAATTCCCTCTTCCCCTTCCACGTGTTTTGGCCGGGGAGACATCCGGTCTTGTGCTGCTTCTCCGGGTAGTTCGTGTATGAATTTCTGGTGTAACGCTTCGATCGTCATGGTTTAAAATGTAGAATTTAGCATCAACTGAAGTTGCAAGCTTGTATTTTAATTTTGCACGGTATTTAACACTCTCAATAAATTATCTCCCCATAATTTATGCAGTTCCTCGGCGGTGTACCCTTGTCGGAGAAGTTCAACCGTGAGGTTGATTACTTCGTTGGCAGCCCGGCAACCGATTAGTTTTTCCGTGTCATCACCGTCAAAGTCAGTGCCGATACCCACGTGGTCAATGCCGACAAGTTGCACGATATGATTGATATGTGCCACGGCGTCCAGAATCGTCGGGTTTGGTTGTTTATTTAAAAACCAGTTGTAGAGGCATACCTGTACTACTCCTCCTTTGGCTGCGATTGCTTTGATCTGATCATCCGTAAGATTCCGCGGGTGATCGCATAAAGCCCGGGAGGATGAGTGGGAAGCAATGATGGGTGCCGTGCTGAGTTCCAGTACATCCTGTACCGTTTTTGCGCTGGTATGCGAAATGTCGATGATGATACCGAGGCGGTTCATCTCTTTCACGACTTCGCGACCGAACGGGCTCAAGCCATTGTGTTCCGGTTCTCCTTTGGCGGAATCACAAATATCATTACTCCCGTTATGGCATAAGGTGATGTACGTGATCCCCATGTCTTTGAACATGGAAAGATTGCCGAGGTCTTTGCCTATGGCATACCCGTTCTCGATGGCGAGAAAGATAGCTTTCTTCCCGGCATTCTTTAAATAGATCAGGTCATCGACGTTATAGGCAACGCCTACCTGTTTTTCATTCAGCTTCACCTGTTCGGATATTTGGTAAAGAATATCCACGGCTTTCTGTGTGGCTGCCTGTAAGGATTCGTCATCCCGGGCATCTTGATGCAGGTAGGCTACCATGAAAACGGCATCTTCCTGTCCTTCCTGCATTTTGGGGAGATCAACTTTAACCTCTTCGTGTCGCTCCCCGAAGTTGAAGCCTTCCGTGAATTTCATCGGGGTATCGCAGTGTGAATCGATGATTAGGCTCTTGCGGTGAATTTCCTTGGCTTTTCTGAACAAAGCAGCTTCGTCGACAAAATAATGAAATAACTTCATCATTTGCTCATCCGGGCGAACTGCCATTTTCTCCGGGTGCCATTGCACGCTGAATATGCGGTGTCCGGGCATCCCTTCCATGGCCTCCACGATCCCGTCGGGAGAGGTGGCACTTACCCGGAATCCGGGAGCCACGTCTTTGACTGCTTGATGATGGTATGAATTCACGATCAAGGAGTCTGTTCCGAGAACAGAATGGAGTACGGTGTTGTTGACAATGTTTACCGTGTGGGAACCGAATTCCCGGCTGATGGACTGGCTGTGTTTCAGTAGTTGCTGTTCATGCTGGGAATAGATGTCCTGATAGTTTGTCCCCCCGAAAGCCATGTTAATGATTTGGTGTCCGCGGCAGATTCCGAAGATGGGGATTTGTCGGTCGGCTGCCAGTTTTACCAGCGTGAAATCGAATTGATCTCTGGCGGCATCAATACTTCCGAGCGGGGGGAGAGGCTCCTCGTTCCCGTACAGCGGATTAATATCCCCACCTCCGGTAAGCATCAATCCATCGAGTGTTTCGATGGTCTTCCGGAGTGTTTCGATATCGTTATGCACGGGAAGTAGCACGGGTATGGCTCCCGCTTGCAGGATCGAGATCACGTACGAGTGTTCGATACACGAGTTCCCGTTTTCGAAATTGGCAGAAATGCCGATCAAGGGCAAATCGTGTTGTGACTGGCGATAGTCAATCGCCCGGTATAGGGTGTCCAGCTTTGCCGGATAAACAATATTATTCATTGTGGTGTAAATTAAAAATAGGATTACCAATAAAATTCTGTTCATGGTATGTACGTGATCAGGGGAAATGTAGTTCCGCTCCTTTCGGGTGAACGATTAATTCCACGTTTGCTCCCAGAATCAAGGGGAAATTGTTGCGCACGTGTCCGGCCGGAAGACCGAAACACACGGGGTACGTGTAATCTTCCACGGCGTCATGAATCAATTTATACACTTCTTCTTTAAATTCCGGGGTCGAGTCTTTCCCGAATTCCCCGACGATCAATCCGGCTAAGTGCTGGAATTTTCCAGTGTATTTCATACATTTCACGTTCCGGTCAATTTCGTACAGATCGTTAGACGGGTCCTCGATGAAAAGGATCGTCCCTCTCGTGTTCCGTTCGATGCAAGTGTCATGCAGGTTATGCACCCATTGCAACATTCCACCGATCATTTCTGTTTCCACGATTCCCGGTCGGTTGAATGGGTGGGCGGGTATGGCGTATGAGGAGATGATCCCGAAAAGGAAATTCCGTAATTGCGTGACCACTTCCGGGGAGGTTGTGTTGTAATCGGAAGGCATGAAGGCGTGTAAACTCTCGATTCCGAGGGAATGGAGTTTGGAGTGTAACACCGTGATGTCGTTCATCCCGATTACCCATTTGGGGTTTCCTTGAAATATGGAATAATCCGCCTCTTGTACGATACGTAACATCCCGTAATCTCCCACCATGCACCAGATCGCCCGAATGTCTTCGGCATCGAGAGCTGTTTGTAAATCATGCAATCGTTCTTCATCCGTGCCTGCCAATCTCCCGTGTCGGGAAAGAACGTGTTGTCCGGGTACAGGTTCCAACTCCCAAGAGGTCAGGAGTGAACAGGCCGCATCCAACTGTTCTTTTGTTGCAACGCCAGAGGGTGAAATTAAAGCCACCTTATCTCCCGGCTGCAGGTATATAGGTCGTAACATAAAAGTTGAAGTTTTGTTATTATAGTACGAAGGTAACTAATATTTTTCTAACTTTGCGCCACTAGAGTTCAAAAGTTTATAAACTGGATATATGAGTAAGTTCAAGAGAAATTTGATTACCACGGCTTTGCCCTATGCGAATGGACCCGTGCATATCGGACACTTGGCGGGGGTATATGTGCCTGCCGATATTTACGTGAGATATCTGAGGAAAAAGGGTGAGGATGTGGCTTTTATCGGGGGATCGGATGAACACGGGGTACCGATCACGATCAAGGCTCAGAAAGAGGGTGTGACCCCGCAGGATATTGTCGATCGTTATCACAAGATTATCAAGGATTCTTTCGAAGAATTGGGTATTTCGTTTGATATATATTCCCGAACGAGTTCGAAAACGCATCACGAGTTATCTTCCGCTTTTTTCAAGAAGTTGTATGACGAGGGGAAATTTATCGAGAAGACCTCGATGCAATTCTACGACGAGAAGGCCGGACAATTCTTGGCGGACCGTTATATCGTGGGAAAATGTCCTCATTGCGGTAATGAACGAGCATATGGGGATCAATGTGAGGCTTGTGGGACTAGCTTGAATGCGACCGATTTGATTGATCCGGTGTCCGCGATCACGGGAAACAAACCGGAACTGAAAGAGACAAAGCACTGGTATTTGCCTTTGGATCAGTATGAAGGCTGGTTGAAAGAGTGGATTCTAGAAGAACATAAAGAGTGGAAACCGAATGTATACGGGCAATGTAAATCTTGGTTGGACAACGGTTTGCAACCTCGTGCGGTGACCCGTGATTTGGATTGGGGGGTACCTGTTCCGATCGAGGGTGCCGAGGGAAAAGTGCTTTACGTGTGGTTTGATGCCCCGATCGGGTATATTTCTGCCACGAAAGATTTGACCCCGGAATGGGAAAAATACTGGAAAGACCCGGAGACCCGGATGATTCATTTTATCGGGAAGGATAATATTGTTTTCCATTGTATCATTTTCCCGGCTATGTTGAAAGCCGATGGTTCTTATATATTACCGGATAACGTGCCGGCCAACGAGTTCTTGAATTTGGAAGGAGATAAGATTTCCACTTCCCGGAACTGGGCGGTGTGGTTGCACGAGTATCTCGTGGAGTTCCCCGGTAAACAAGATGTGTTACGTTACGTGCTGACGGCAAACGCTCCTGAAACTAAAGATAACGACTTTACCTGGAAAGATTTCCAAACTCGGAATAATAGCGAGTTGGTGGCTATCTATGGAAACTTCATTAACCGTACGCTGGTGTTGACGCAAAAGTATTTTGCCAACCGGGTACCGGAACGGGGTGAGTTGACGGATTACGATAAAGAAGTTCTGGCTGAAATTCCGCAAATCGTGGAACGTGTAGAGAAGAGTCTGGAAACCTTCCATTTCCGTGATGCGTTGAAAGAGGCGATGAATCTGGCTCGTTTGGGTAATAAATACTTGGCGGATACCGAACCTTGGAAAGTGATCAAGACGGACGAGGGACGGGTGAAGACGATTCTGAATATCTGTTTACAGATTTCTGCCAACCTTTCCACGTTGATGGAACCGTTCATGCCGTTCTCTTCTCAGAAATTACGTGAGTTCATGAATATTGACGTGATTGATTGGGGTAAAATGGGTGATGGCGTGATTCCTGCCGGGCATGAATTGGGAGAGGCCGGATTGTTGTTCGAGAAGATCGAGGATGCAACGATTCAAGCCCAGATCGATAAATTGTTAGCTACCAAGAAAGCAAACGAGATGGCTTCCGTGAAGGCCGCCCCTGCCAAGGAGAATATCCAGTATGAGGATTTCATGAAAATGGATATTCGGGTAGGTACGATCATTGCTGCCGAGAAAGTGGCTAAGACCAAAAAGTTGATGAAATTGACCGTGGACACGGGAATTGACGAACGTACGATTGTTTCGGGTATAGCCGAGCATTACACGCCGGAAGAGGTGATCGGTCGTCAAGTCAGCGTGTTGGTTAACTTGGAACCGAAACCGTTAAAAGGCATCGTGTCACAAGGAATGATTTTGATGGCCGAGAATGCCGATGGAACGCTTTCCTTTGTTTCACCGGATAAAGAGGTGAAACCGGGATCGGAAGTTCGATAACGACTATTTACACGGGTTAACCCGATAGGATTATTACGGAGTGTAACGAATGATACTAAAATGATCTTCGTTACATTCTTTTTTTATGCCTGTTTTTATAAATATCAGCATAAAATCAAGATTTCCCGATAAATTGTATCTCTTAAAAAAATGAGCTTTAAGAGGGTGAATTATGATTTCGTTAACGCGTGGCTTTTAGCGTGAAATGCCCGTTAAACCCTTTACTGTGTGGGGGAACCATCTTGGTTAATAATTATAAAAGGGTGGATTGCTTTTTTTAGGCCTAACATATATTTAACCTTGTGACAACTAAAGTATAACTTGGATAATTTTCCCGGTAGAGGGAAGTGTCGTACTTTTGTATTGTTGAAAGATAACAACAACGAAATAAAGAGAGTTCATAAAAATAGTTGTCTAATTTTTAAATATAAAATAAAATGATGAAGTATATTATAATAGTATTCGTGGCTGTAATTACAGTGTTTATCGGTGGACGTAGTTTAAACCAAGCTAAAGCTGAAAAAATCGTATGTGCTTTTGCCGATCACGAGAAAGTGGAAAACGCTACCGCGGTTGCTCCGGTGCAGAAAGTAGCAAGTCAAGATACGATCTTCGGACCGGTTAGTCTTCCTGAGGTGAAAGTGAATGTGAAGAGAAAAGTAAATCACGTGATATAAGATCAGGTTATCAACTAAGAATAAGTAAAGAGAAGAGAGCTGTCGGCCGAATGGAAGACAGCTCTTTTTGATATTTGGAATATTTATTTTGATTTGGTAAAATAATACTTATTTTTGTAAGTAATCCTGTGGACGGGAGTTTCCGAGAGGGGGTGGAGAGCAAAATTAAGTATAGGAATTTGATGTATAGTATTGATATTCAGTCTCCGGAGTTTATGAAATATCTGGAACGGGGAGAACGGGAAGCATTCCAACAGTTGTTCGAGACGTACCATAAAGCGTTATGTTTCTTTGCGGCTCGTATCGTGCGGGATCATTCGGAGGCAGAGGATATTGTACAGGATGTTTTTCTTTCCTTTTGGAAAATGGACCGGGGTGGTTTTCCTAACGTAAAAACGATAAAAACTTTTCTTTATAATAGTGTGCAGCATCGGTGCCTGAATTATCTTCGGGATTTGGAAATTCGGGATCGGAATTATAAGAATTTGAACAAGGAAGAGTTGGATGAAGACTATTTTCTTTGTCAGCAAATTCGAGCTGATGTGGTGGCGGAACTTTTTGATGCGATTGATGAGTTACCGGATAGATGCAAGGAAATCTTTAAGCGTTCATACGTGGATGGCCAAGAGGAACGGAAGATTGCCGAAGAGTTGAATATATCCTTGAACACGATAAAAACTCAAAAGCAGCGAGCAAAGTCTTACTTGCGGGGAAGGTTGGGAGATTTGTTCGTTTATGCGGGTATGTTTTTCCCGGGCTTATGATTCTAGGGGACTACCTTAGGGGTACCCTATCTTTTACAGAGATTCGATAGGTATTTCATTTATAGTTCATTGAGACTATAGAGCATTCATCCTGCATTTATCTTGCATTCATCTTCCATAAAATAGGTGTTTGAATCAATTTTGTTTGCAGCTGGCAGGGATATACGTGTATATTTGTTATACGTGAAGTTATGAGCGGATGAGAATAAATGATAGGGTATCCGTGGCTTTGATATAGTGGATCGGTGGTGTTTATATAAAAATGTATGATTTTTTTTATGCTCTTGTCACCTATTTCCTAGTTGAGTGTGTTTGAGGTGTGAAATAAGATACATGAAAATGGGAAAAGAGATATATGAGTTGCTCCTTGCTTATTTGCGGGAAGACATTTCGGAGAAGGAGATGATCCGACTTCAGGGGTGGTTGGCAGAAAACGAGCGGCACCGAAAGTTGATGGAGGAGCTTCGGGATAAAGAAGTTTTACGGCGGGAAATCGGAACGTATGCTTCGTTTGATACTTCTCGATGTTGGAGTCAGTTAAAGGAGGTGATGGATAAAACTTCCCGAAGATCCCGTTTGTCGTGGAGCATATGGAGAAGTGTGGCAGCCGTGTTGGTGGTCGCTGCCGTAGGAGGATTGTTGTACAGGCAAATAACGGATTCATTTCGATCGGGGGAGGAACAAGTTATTGTTGCCCGAATTGAGCCGGGTAGAACTCAGGCGGTGTTGATCACGGGGAAGGGACAACAATTGTTATTACAAGGATTGAAAGATACTTGTTTGAATCTTGCAGAGAATGAGACTTTAAAAATAAACGAGGACGGTAGTTTGAAATATTCCTTGTCTGCGCTTTTGCGGATGCCGGAATGGCACACGTTGCGGATTCCTAAAGGAGGGGAGTACAAGATCGTGCTGGATGATGGGACGGAAATTTGGTTGAATAGTGCTTCTGAATTGAGGTATCCTGCTCACTTTGTCGGTAATGAAAGGCGGGTTTACTTGACGGGCGAGGCTTATTTTCAAGTGGTCCGGAATGAAGTGGCTCCGTTTATTGTGGAAACGCGGGATATGGATGTGAAGGTGTTGGGAACATCCTTTAACGTGTCGGCATATGAAGATGAGGAGAATAGTCATGCGACTCTTGTGGAAGGTCGGGTTGAGGTGGATGATAAGATTAACGGGGAAAAGGTGACGTTGACACCCGGTAAACAGGCGTTGTTACAAGGAAAAGAGATGATTGTCCGGGAGGTAAACACCAAATTGTATTCCATGTGGAGGTTGGATCGATTTACATTTTCCAGTGAGGATATGGAGGGGGTCATCCGGAAGTTGTCCCGCTGGTATAATGTAGATTTCTTCTTCTCGAACACTTCGATGAAGCAAAAACGTTTCACGGGGTCTTTACCGAAATATTCAGATATATCCCAAGTTTTGAGGATGATAGAGATGACAACAGATATTAAATTTCAGGTGAAAGGAAACACAATAATAATACAATAAAAAACAGGAGGTGTTCGTACCACTTCCCGTTTCATTGAAAAATTGATTCTGATATAAACAATTTAACCCTACAAAGTTATGAAAAAAAAACCGAATGTAAGGGCAGGGGGATG
>OGGQ01000064.1_pt1 | contig 134115 bp, 136 predicted proteins | sample 1571191 | NCBI WGS metagenome assembly OGGQ01 (sample SAMEA2582061, study PRJEB24529) | metagenome | biome: Human gut stool | place: China | collected 2011
AGTATTTTATTTACTCCTAGTAGAACTAGGGGTTTTGTTAAGCTAAAGCACCCAACAAAAAACCGGATAAAACCTTTTCTGGTTTTATCCGGTTTGATTGCTATGTATAGAAGATTAGAATTTCTTTCTTGTCAGGAAATCAGGAATCTTGATTTCAGATTCAAAATCATCCAGATCTGCAAATCTTCTTGCGGGACGCTGTTCTGCTGTTTCTTCAGCGCTTTCTTCCACAACTTCTTCTGTTGCTTCAGGTGCTTTTTCCACAGGCTGTGCCACTCTTCTAGGTTCGGGAGCGGGAATGTCATCTTCCAGACCTGTTGCAATAACAGTAACGATAACTTCATCCTGCAGGTCTTCGTTGATGGTTGTACCGAAGATGATTTCTGCTTCGGGATCGATAGCTTCTCTGATCAGATCCGCTGCTTCTTCTGTTTCCATCAGACCCAGGTTCATATCGCCGCTGAAGTTGATTAGGACGCTCTTTGCACCTTCGATAGTTGTTTCCAGCAGAGGGCTCTGGATAGCCATTTTTGCTGCAATTTCTGCTTTATTTTCACCAGCAGCACGACCGATACCCATGTGAGCAACGCCTTTGTCTGCCATAACAGTACGAACGTCAGCAAAGTCCAGATTGATAACGCCGGGTTTGGAAATCAGGTCTGCAATACCCTGAACACCCTGTCTAAGAATTTCATCCGCTTTGCGGAATGCTTCTGTCAGAGTTGTTTTTTTGTCGATGATGCTCAGCAGTCTCTGGTTAGGAATGATAACCAGTGTATCCACATTCTTTTTCAGTTCCGCGATACCTTTTTCTGCATTGCTCATTCTCTTTTTGCCTTCAAAGTTGAAGGGTTTTGTAACAACACCTACAGTCAGGATACCCAGTTCTTTGGAGATTGCCGCAATTCTGGGAGCTGCGCCGGTACCTGTGCCGCCGCCCATACCTGCTGTAATAAATACCATATCGGAACCACGCAGAGCCTGCGCGATTTCATCCTGTGTTTCATCTACAGATTTTTCACCGATTTCAGGGTTGCCGCCAGCGCCAAGACCCTTAGTCAGTTTTTCACCAATCTGAATTTTTGTGCTGGATTTGGATTTTGCCAAAGCCTGTCCATCTGTATTAATGGAAATGAATTCCACGCCGTCCAGTCCATCTTCAATCATACGGTCAACAGCGTTGTTGCCACCGCCGCCTACACCGATTACTTTTATTTGTGCCATATTGCTCATTGGGATGTCAAATTCGAGCAAAAAAATCCCCTCCTACCAATTCCATAATCATACCTTTAATTATACATGAAAAAAAGACGAATTACCATACAAAAACAGAATAATTCATAATTTTTTTCGATATTTTTAACTTTCTTTTCTGACCTTTCTTACTCTTCCCCTATCATAGCCTCTTTTTGTCTTTTATTCAACAAAAATCTTCTAATTTTACTAAAATTGTAAAAAATCCGAGAACCAAAGACAACGACCGCCGCAATGGACAAGTCCATATTCAGCTGTTTTCCAAGCCAAACCAGACCAACAGCTATGATTCCATTGAGAAAAAATCCACTGACAAATATCCGCATCTGAAACTGATGCTCCATTTCTGCGCGCACACCACCCAGCACCGTATCCAGACACGCCAGAATGCCCACACCACCATAAGCCATCATAGCGTAGGGCAGCACAATGCCGCTTTTGATCCCCAAAAGAATCCCAGCACATAATCCAATGACAGGAATGATGATTTTCAAGATGCATCCTCTCCTTCCTCAGTTGTTTTCCACAAAGCAGACTGGGTATAGGCCGGAACGGTCACAGACGCTTCTTCCCTTATATCAATGACAATGCCCCACGGAGAGAGGGTATCTACAATGCCGCCGGGAAAACGCAGAGCTGCCTGAAGCACACTGGCGTCACCGATGGCTTTGATCTCAAAAGGCGCAGCTACTCGTACACCATTTACCGTGATGATACTGCCAGCACAGGTGATACCGCTTTGGGCTACAATCCGCTGCCCATTGACAGAAACAGCTTCCGCTCCTGCCACAAAGAGTTCGTTGACTACTTTCAAAATATCTTCTGCATGGACAAGATAGGCATTCTTATCACCGCCCATATCCTTTTTGCTGTCATCCATGGTCACGATGATGCCGGAGCCTGTCTGTTCTGATAAACCAGCAAAGGCGCGCAGTTTTTCATTTTCCTGCTGCAGAGATTCCATAGCTGCACCGTCAGCTTCCCCTGTTTCATAAGTTTCCAGCAGTTCCGCCTGCTTGTCCAACTGTTTTTCCAGCGCTTCTCTTTCTTCCCGTTCCTTACGGAGTTCCGCAGAAAGTTCTGTCAGACGCATACTGTCTGTTCCTGTCGCCACAGCCGCCTGAGACTGCACCGTATTATACTGCACACCAATGAGCATCCCTAAAACAGCACACAAGACTGTAATGCCGGGTATGATTCCCTTTGGTTTCATCTGTCTGTCACCTTCTTACAACAAATACTGGAACACAATGGGCTTGGAAAGATCACTCAGATCCAAAGTACCCCTGTCCTTCTCTGGAATGGTCACCACAACTGCCGCCATGGTTCGTATTTTCTGATCCATATTATCCATGGTACCCAAATGTACCTGCACCTGATTTACCGTTGCGTAAATATCAGAACTGTTGGATACATCTACTTCCACAGCAAACTCCGTCAGATTATACTTCTGTATCATCTGGGAAATCTGGAGCATCACCTGCAAAGATTCCTGATTTTCCACCTGTAAAACTTCCCCACGCTGGAAACCGGAAAACACAAGCCCTTTTACCAAAGGCAGTCCTTCCGTATAAACATTCTGAATGTCCAGCACACGACCTTCTTCGTCTATGTAGAGATAAGAACCCATATAAGGCACATAGGCTCTTACCTTCCGTTCTGTCAGAGAAATGACCATGGTATCTGGAAATTCCCAAATCAATTCCGCATCTTTGATATAAGGGTCCTGCCGCAGAATATCCTCCGCTTTGGAGCGATTAAAGAGTACGGCATTATCTCCCTGATTCAGACCAATTCTTTCGCAAAGGTCTGATGTGGCGAACCGTTCGGAATTTTCCACACGAATATTTTTGACAGCAAAAAAAGGAGAAAACAGAAATGCTGCCCCTGCCAGCAGTATCAACACCGCCGCAATGACATATTTCTGCGGAATTTCCAGCCGTTTTCTCCGTGGCTGGTAATATTCCAGTTCCTCCATCAAATCAATGTCTTCTATCTGTTTTTTTCTTTTTCGTCTCATTTGATCACCTTTTATGATACCAGATGCACCTTTCCTCCCAGAAATGTCAGGGCGTCTTCCAGTTTTTCATAACCCCGTTCCACAAAAGTGCTGCCTTCAACAATGGTTTCTCCTTCCGCTGCCAGAGCCGCCAGCAGAAGTGCCGCACCACTGCGCAGATCCGTTGCCCTTACTTTTGCGCCATGGAGTTTTTCCACGCCGAAAACCGCCGCGTTTCGACCGTGCACCTGTATATTCGCTCCCATGCGGCATAATTCTGCCACATGGCGAAACCGTGCTTCAAACACTGTTTCACTCATCATACAGGTTCCTTTTGCCAATGTCAATAGACTCATGACCATAGGCTGCATATCCGTTGGAAAAGCCGGATACGGCCCGGTTGCCAGTGTAAAATCCGACAAAAGTCTCGTTGGTGCCTGTAAATAAACAGCATCTTCCTCATACCGCAGTCCACAACCTGCCTTCTCCAACACATCCAGCGTCTGCTCCATGTACTGTTTTTCCGCTCCATGCAGATACAGCTTTCCGCCAGTCATGGCGGCGGCACAGAGAAACGTCCCTGCTTCAATGCGGTCAAAAGGTACTTCAAAGACCGCCCCATGGAGTTTCCGTACCCCTTCCACCATGATGGTGGGAGTGCCTTCTCCATAAATTTCCGCACCGCATGCTCGCAGGAAACGAGCCAGAGCCACAATTTCCGGCTCCCTTGCTGCATTATGGATGACAGTGGTACCCTCCGCTTTCACAGAAAGGAGCAGGATATTTTCCGTAGCGCCTACACTGGGATATTCCAAATAAATATGATACCCCAAAAGCAAAGGCGCCTCACAATGGAAAATCTCATTTTCCTCCCGAATCCGCACCCCCATTTTCTCAAAGGCGCGCAGATGCAGATCAATGGGACGCCGTCCAATGACGCATCCGCCAGGATGTCCCAGCGAGGCTTTTTTCATCCGCCCCAACAACGCCCCCAGATACAGTATGGAAGAACGCATTTTCCCCACCATATCCTCACTGATTTCTGTTTTCTCAATATTCCGGCTGTCAATGGTCAGCGTCCTGCCTTCCAGTTTCGTCTTGCAGCCAAGCTCCTCCAAAATTTCCAGAGAAACAAACACATCTGTAATATGGGGCACATTTTCCAGCACCACTTCATCCCCTGACAAAATGGAAGCCGCCAGAATGGGCAGCACTGCATTTTTGCTGCCTCTGACCGTATATTCTCCACCAATGGTTTTGCCGCCCGTCACCCGATAATATCCCATTGCCTCTCCTCCGCACATACCAAGATAATTTCATTCTATGGCGGTCAAGATTCTTTGGTGCTTTTCCATATTTACAAGGCCTTTGGATGCAGTTAATATAAAAGAAAACGCACTCTCAGGAGGTTAATATGAAACATAATATTTTAGATATCAAAGGCTTGAAAGTTGGTCAAGCACAAAATACAGAAGCCAAAACAGGAGTCACCGTTGTCATTGCGGAAAAAGGCGCTGTATGCGGTGTAGATGTCCGTGGTGCCGCTCCCGGTACCAGAGAAACAGACTTGTTGAACCCTATTAATGCTATGGAAAGGGTACAGGCTGTTGTTCTTTCCGGCGGTTCCGCCTTTGGTCTGGAAGCAGCCAGCGGCGTCATGGACTATCTGGAGGAAAAAGGCATTGGCTTTGATGTAGGTGTCACAAAGGTTCCCATCGTTCCCTCTGCTGTTCTTTTTGATTTGGGCTATGGAGATGCTTTTGTACGCCCTGATAAAGCCATGGGCAGAGCTGCCTGTGAAGCTGCTTCCGACGAAATCCTTATGGAAGGTGATTACGGTGCAGGCTGCGGCGCAACTGTGGGGAAACTGAATGGCATGGAACACTGCTACAACAGCGGCATTGGTTCTTGGGCAGAAACCACAGAAAACGGCATCACCGTTGCCGCTCTTATTGCTGTCAATGCTTTCGGGGATGTGTGGGAAAAGGGCAAGATCATTGCTGGTACCAAAAATCCTGACGGCACCTTTGCCAATACAGAAGAAGGCGTCATCAAAGCCGCTTCTTCCCTTTCCTTTGGCGGCAAAAATACCACCATTGGCATCATCGCCACCAATGTGAAACTAACAAAAGCCCAGGCTGCAAAGGTAGCCGGCATGGCACATGATGGTCTGGCACGTTGTATCCGTCCCATCCACACCACACTGGATGGCGATACCTTGTTCTGTATGTCCACAGAAGAATTGGAACTGCCCACGGCTCCCGTTGACGTTGTGGGGATTCTGGCTGCAAAAGTCACAGAACAGGCTGTATTGCGAGCTGTCAAAATGGCAAATATAAATTTATAAATTCAGGAAAAAAGAACACAGTTCTTTTTTAATAACATGAAAAAGGAGATGTCTATTTGACCATTGTTATGTAAGAATCTTTGTAATTTGTGAAAAGTCAGTTATATTTTTCTTTCTGTTATTCACACTCAGAAATTCACATCAGAAACTTTAGAAAAAATACCTTTCGTAAACTTACGAAGATTCCCTTTTCCATTTCTAAAAATAATGAAAAGGATGTTTTATTATGAAAAAACAAAAAAATTTTGATTACACACCTTATTGCAACGGCACATACCTCATGGGGCCCAATGTCATTCGTCTTTTGGAAGAAGCCGATCTGCCGCTGAAAAAAGGCATGCGGATCTTAGACCTTGGCTGCGGCAAAGGTCTGTCTTCTCTTTATTTGGCAAAAGAATATGACGTAACTGTTTTCGCGGCTGATCTCTGGATTTCTCCTACGGAAAACCACGAATTTTTCCGCAGTCTTGGCATGGAACAGCAAATTTTCCCTATCTATGCTGATGCCAACGCACTGCCTTTTGCAGAAGGATTTTTTGATGCCATTATCAGCGTAGACGCATATCATTATTTTGGTGCAGAAAAAGGGTTCTTCTCTGAAAAAATCCTTCCTTTGCTGAAACCAGAGGGCTTTGCCGCACTGATCTTCCCCGGCTGGAAGGCACCTTTGCCCACGCCGATTCCAAAAGAACTTTTACTCAGTTGGACAGAAAACGATTTAAATTCTTTCCGCCCCATCCAGTGGTGGAAAGAACTGTTTGAACAGGAAGAACGTGCCCATTTGCTGTCCATCACAGAACTTTCCTGCGCTGATGAAGCCTGGACTGACTGGCTGGCAACAGACAATCCATACGCCATAGGGGACAGACCCTCTATGGAACATGGTGCTGGGAAATATATGAACTTTATTTTTTTGACAGCTTGTCATCAATAACAAAAAAACGGCTGAGTATATTGCTCAGCCGTTTCTTCATATTTACTTTTCTTTGGTACGCTGGATGATGTACTCTTTAAATTTTTCCACCGCCGGCGGCAGGTAACGATTGAGCACATAAGCCATGTATACCATTCGTTTGGAATAAGGTGTATCAAATTCCAGTTTTGTGACTTTATAATTTTGTATGGATGGATTATCTGTAATGATTGCAATGCCCTGATTTGCTGCTACCAGCCCTGCCATGGAATTAACATCTTCAAACTGACAGAGAATATTGGGCATGATCTGCGCTTTGACAAACAAATCATCAATGATACGACGCATCCCACTTTCTTTTGTATAGCAGATGAGGGGATATGGGCAAATATCCTGAATGGTCACTTTTTCTTTTTCCGCCAGAGGATGATTTTCCGGCACAATGACCACCAACCCCTGTTCATACACAGGAATAAATTCCACATCACTCTCACTTTCCACCATGGAGCAGAAAATCAAATCATATTTTTCCCGCTTCAGGTTGTAAAGTAATGTTTTGGTGTTGCCTTCATAACAGGAGAAAGAAATGTTTTTGTTCTGGGGATCATCCAAAAATCCTGCAATAATTTCCGGCACAAAATTGGTTCCGACGGATGTCATATAAGCCAAACCCACATGACCGCCGCCTTCCGCCACCAACCGCTCGATTTGGTTTTTTCCAAGTTCCAGCTGGGTCAGGGCGTTCTCCACATAAAACATGTAAATTCTGCCGTATTTTGTCAGTACCACATTTCGTCCCTGTTTTTCAAAAAGGAAGGCCCCCAATTCTTTTTCCATTGCCGCAATGGAATGACTTAAGGTAGGCTGTGAAATATTCAGTTTTTCGGCAGCTTTTGTATAATGCTCCAATTCTGCCAAAGTCTTGAAATAATACAGCTGGTTTAAGTTCATAGTAACCTCTCCCACCTTTCTATATTTTTTATTATAACAAAAAAATAAGAAAAATACAGAAAAAAAATGTGAAAATATGCCGATTTTTTTCATATTTTCCAAAATAATCCTATCTGTAACAAATTGCATTCTATGCATCATCCACGATATAATTTCCAATTCCATAGCGTACCTATTTTTACAAAAAACGACTCATTTTTTATCTAAAAAATGAGTCGCTGTGTATATTTATTCTTCTTTTTTTCCAAATCGTTCCACAAAAGCATTTTCGTCCAAGATAGGAATCCCCAGTTCTTGGGCTTTCTTATTTTTGGAAGATGTGGAGTGAACATCATTATTAATCAAGAAATTGGTTTTCTTTGTTACACTGCCCGTTACCTTACCACCATTGGCTTCGATATAGGCAGCTAATTCCTTCCGGTTGGCAAACTGCTCCAGATCCCCTGTCACCACAAATGTCAAACCGTTGAGGGGTGACTGGGAAGTATCCTGCACTTCTTCCACACGGAAACGCAGATAAGGCAAAGCATCTGCCAGCAGAGCCAAATGCTGTTCATCATGGAAATACTGATGAATACTATGGGCAATGATTTCCCCAAAGCCTTCAATGGCTGCCAATTCTTCTGTTTCTGCTGCTTTGATTTTTTCCAGATCATTATCAAAAGACTTGCAGAGCAGTTTTGCGTTCCGCAGACCTACATGGTTGATGCCAAGGGCATAGATAAAGTTTGCCAGATACACATCCTTTGCTTTTTCAACAGATGCAATGAGATTGGTATAAGATTTTTCACCAAAGCCATCCATTTCCAAAATAGCGTCTTTGTGTTCTTCCAAACGGAACAAATCAGGATACTGATTGATGAATCCTTTTTCCAAGAATTTTTTCAATGTTTCTTCGGAAAGCCCCTCCATATTCATGGCATCTCTGGAAACAAAGTGGCTCAAAGTCTGGACACGCTGTGCCTGACAGCTGGGATTGGTACAATACAATGCTTTTCCATCCCGCAGGCTGCGCACTTCCGTTTCACCGCCGCATACGAAGCAATGAGCAGGAATTTCCGCTGAAGCAGAACGAGTCAGGTTTTCGGCAATCTGGGGAATAATCATATTCGCCTTATAAACCTTAATGGTATCCCCAATGCCCAGTGCCAGTTCTTCCAGAATACTCACATTGTGTACGCTGGCACGGCTCACCGTAGAACCTTCCAATTCCACAGGGTCAAAAACCGCAATAGGATTCATAAGCCCTGTACGGGAAGTATTCCATTCAATTTCCCGCAAAGTGGTTTCTGCCATTTCATCTGCCCATTTGAAAGCAATGGAGTCCTTAGGGAATTTAGCTGTCCGTCCAAGACTCTGGCTGTAAGAAATGCTGTCGAATGTCAACACCAAACCATCGGACGCAATATCATTGCCTTCGATATGTTCCCGGAAATATTCTACTGCATCCAGTATGGTATCGCCTGTGACCACTTTGGATTCCACCACCGTAAAGCCCAAAGAAGCCAGCCACTCCATATTTTCTGTTTTGCTGTCAGAAAGTTCTTTTCCTTCCGCACTTACCAGCGTAAAGGCAAAAAACTGCACATTTCTCTTTGCGGCAATTTCGCTGTTCAGCTGTCTTACAGTGCCGCTACAAAGGTTTCTGGGGTTTTTGTACGCTTCCCCTTCACCCAGTTCTTCATTGATTCTCTGGAACTCTGAGTAGGAAATAACCCCTTCACCTCTGAGCACCAATTCTCCGTCAAAAGCAATCTTCAAAGGCAGATTTGCAAACACACGGGCATTATGGGTCACATCTTCGCCGATTTCCCCATTGCCTCTAGTGATTGCCTGCCCCAGTTCTCCTCCGCTGTATTTGAGGACAATGGTCAAGCCATCCAGTTTCCAAGACAAAATGCCTTTTTTGTCTCCCAAAAAACTCTGAAGTTTTAAAGGATCTTTTGTTTTATCCAGAGACAAAATAGGGCTTTCATGACGGATTTTTTGCAGATTGCTCAAAACCGTATAGCCCACGTTCTGGGTAGGGCTGTTTGCCAGTACCATACCTGTTTCCGCTTCCAGCTGCACCAATTCGTCATAAAGTGCATCGTACTGCTGGTTGGACATGATTTCCGTATCTTTCTGATAATAGGCTTCCGCTGCCCCATTGAGAAGGGCAACCAGTTCCTTCATTCTATCCATATTCCGCATCGCTCCCAAAAAATTATTCGCTGACTTTGATCAGCTTGGAAAGTTTTGCCATAAATTTCTTGGTTCCTTTTTCACCGAAGGATACCTCTACTTCAAAATCTGCTCCGCCGCCCTGAATGGATTTGACAACGCCAATGCCGTACTTCGGTGCACGGACTTTATCGCCTACTTCATAATCCAGTTTAAAGTCCTTAGGCGCAGGCATTTCTCTCTTGATGGGCTGGGCATAGGGGTTGGCTTTGCTGCGTGTGGGTGTCACAGGGCTTACTTTCATGCTTTCTCGCATAGCATATTTCTTTGCCATATCGGACATCTGACGGGTAGGCATATCCACCAAATCCTGAGGAATTTCCTTCAGGAAACGGGAAGGGGGATTGTACTGTGTCAGACCATGCTGCATACGGCTTTTTGCATGGGTCATGTAAAGCACTTCTTTTGCACGGGTAATGCCTACATAACACAGACGGCGTTCTTCTTCAATTTCTTTTTCACCGCCGAACATAACCGCGCGGTAGCCGGGGAAAATACCTTCTTCCATGCCGATGATGAATACATAAGGGAATTCCAGACCTTTTGCACTATGGAGTGTCATGAGCACCACGCTTTCGTCCCCTTCGTTGTATCCGTCAATGTCAGCCACCAGAGCTACTTCTTCCAAGAAGCCTTCCAGACCTGCTTCCGGATTCTGTTTGTCATATTCTGTCGCCTTATTGACAAATTCGTCGATGTTTTCGATTCTTGCCAGTGCTTCGTCAGTGCCTTCTGTCAAAAGCTGCTGCAAGTAGCCGCTACGTTTTACAACAGCGTCAATGAGTTCTGCCGCTGTCATGCCTTCATAATCACGACGCAGGCTTTCAAAGAGTTCATAAAATTCTTTGAATTTCTTCACTCTTGTTTTCAGTTCCGGCATATCATCCAGATGCGCCAGTGCTTCATAAAGCCCCATGCCGTGGTTCTGGGCATAGGTTACCACTTTTTCCAGAGAAGTATCCCCAATACCGCGTTTAGGCACGTTGATGATTCTCCGCAGAGCAATGGTGTCCGCAGGGTTTGCCAGCACTTTCAGATAAGACAGAATGTCTCTGATTTCTTTTCTTTCATAGAAACGCACACCGCCGAACAGACGATAAGGAATACCTTTTTTCACAAACTGATCTTCCACAGTACGGGACTGGGCATTGGCACGATACAGCACCGCAAAGTTATTCAGGCTCTTGCCTTCTTTCTGCAGCTGTTCGATCTGTTCTGCCACATAACGTGCTTCATCATATTCATTGTCTGCTTTATAAATATGAATGATGCTGCCGCTGTCATTTTCTGTCCAAAGGGATTTTTCTTTTCTAGTCACATTGTTTTGAATGACTGCGTTTGCCGCATCCAAAATTTTCTTCGTGGAACGATAGTTCTGTTCCAATTTGATGACGGTTGTGTTGGGGAAGTCTTTTTCAAAATCCAGAATGTTGCGGATGTTGGCACCTCTCCAGCCATAAATGCTCTGGTCATCGTCCCCTACCACACACAGGTTCTGATATTTTGCTGCCAACATATGCACCAGTTCATACTGGGATGTGTTGGTGTCCTGATATTCGTCTACCATGATATAACGGAAACGTTCCTGATATTTATCCAGCACCTCTGGATGGGTACGAAACAGCAGTACTGTTTTATAAATCAGATCGTCAAAGTCCAGCGCGTTGCTTTCTTTCAGCAGCTGCTGATAAAGCTGATATACCTTTGCCAGACGTTTGCCCTTGATATCGAAAGGATCTACGGTCTTTGCATAGTCCTCCCAGCTGACCATTTCTTCTTTCTGTTTGCTGATCTGAGAAATAGCAGCACGGACGGAAAAGCTCTTGTCGATGGGGCTCATATTCAGGCGTTTGAATACTTCCTTCATGACTTTTTCCTGATCATCGGCGTCATAAATGGAGAACTGACCATCATAATCCAGATTGCTGATCTCTCTGCGCAGGATACGCACGCAGGTGGAATGGAAAGTGCTGATCCAGATATCTTCTGCACCCTGTCCCACCAGTTTGTCCACACGTTCCCGCATTTCTTTTGCGGCTTTGTTGGTGAAAGTGATTGCAAGGATGTTCCAAGGTTTTACACCTGTTTCCAGCAAATGGGCGATACGGACAGTCAAAGCCCCTGTCTTGCCGCTGCCAGCGCCTGCCAGCACCAAAACGGGACCTTCCGTCTGCATAACCGCCTTTTGCTGCATATTGTTCAACTGTTCAAATCCAATCATGTTTTTACTCCTGTTCTGTCTTTTTGGCAAAGAAAAGGAAGCGGACACCTGAGAAAGTGCCAACTCCCTTCCTAAGCTCATCTATGGGTTACTGTTCTGCTTCTTCCGTTGTTTCCGTCTGTTCGCCATCACCATATACTCTGTTAATGGCAAGTTTATAGCCGTCTGTGCCATAGTGCAGGCAGCGGTTCACGCGGCTGATGGTGGCTGTAGAAGCCCCAGTTTTTTCCGCAATTTCCACATAAGTTTTTTTTGCGTTCAGCATAACCGCTACTTCCATACGCTGGGCAATGGCCTGTATTTCATTGACGGTGCATAAATCCTCGAAAAGCTGGTAACATTCTTCCACGGTTTCCATGCTGAGGATACACTGAAAAAGCCTGTCCACTAATTCACTTTTGATTTTTTTGTTCATAACCGAACGCCACCTTTACTTTCAATATCTTATTACATATTAGCATACTAAAGTGTTAAAGTAAAGATTTTTTTGGCGTTCTGTTCAAATTATTTGTTGCGCTTTAACGCGCTGATGAACCCATCCACGCTAGTATTCAGCACCAGATTTTTCGGAAAATCCACTTTCTTCATCAACGCATCCACATGTTCGAATTCACCGATGCTGGTATAAAAATGGGCGTCACTGCCAACCACTACAGGCAGCTTTGCTTCTTTGCAAAGACGCAGCATATACTCAATGTTTTCCGCGCTGCCATCCCGAAAACCGCCGGGAATGAGAGACGTGTTGTTGATTTCCAAAAGTGTGCCTGTTTCCTTGGCTTTTTCCACCAAACGCTCATAATCCAGGGGATAACGAGGGTCTCCCGGATGTCCCAGAATATCCACCAGAGGATTTTCCATGACTTTCAGGCAGGCTCTTGTGTTTTCTTCTTTGGTACCAGGTGCCAGACAAGGTGTATGCAGGCTGGCGATGGCAATATCCAGACGGGAAAGGACTTTCTCGTCCATATCCACTGTACCTTCAAAGTCCATGATATTCAGTTCAATGCCCCGCAGCACACGCACGCCATGAAGTTCTTTGGGCACCACATGAAGATTGGCAAAGTAGGCATGGCATGTGGTATGTGCCATCATAGGCGCATGGTCTGTAATGGCAATGGCTTCCAGCCCTTTTCGTGCCGCACAAAGAACATTTTCATCCAATGTGCTGTAAGCATGTCCGCTGGCAATGGTATGGGTATGGGTATCAATCAGATATTTCATGATTACTCCCTCTCTTTTATTATGATCGAAAAAGTTTCGGATGGAACCAAACCTTTTTCATAGGAATTATACCATTTTTTTCGTGGAATGAAAAGAAAAACCGCCCAAAACTCAAAGAAAAACAAAGTTCTTTATGGAATAAACATGATTTGCAAAAATTGTCATATTTCTCCAAAAAATGCCTCTGGGCTCATCTTTTTTCCAAAGAAAAAACAGGGGTTTTCCCCTGCCTGACTTTCATTTTCCTCCTGCAAAACTGCTGCGCCATTTATCATAACATGCCTCACAAATATCCAGCGTATGATTTTCCCCGTCTTTTTGAGAAAAATAGCCCCACTGTTTTTCCAGATGGAGATAATCCTCCCTTTCCGTATCAATCTTTCTGCCGCAGCAATCGCAATATACTTCATCTCTGACCCGTACTTCCTGCAAAACGGTTTTGTATGTTTCCATGCCGCTTCCCCCTTTGTTTTGTCCCATTTCTCTTTTCTTCTGCATTTTAACATGGCAATTGACATTTTTCTATAGGAAACTGCTGTGATTCATGGTAAAATAAGCCTGTCGGTTTGTGCAGCCTCCCTCTGGCGGTTTCACAGGACAAAACCACCAGAAAGGAGCCAAAATACATGAATCTGAACACGCAACAGGCTTTGCAGCACTGCACCGTTTGTCCCAGAAACTGTGGTGCAGACCGTCTGTCCGGCAAAGTTGGCTTTTGCGGCGCAGGCACTCTGCCAAAAGTGGCGCTTGTTTCTGCCCATCAATGGGAAGAACCACCTATCAGCGGCACAAGGGGTTCCGGCACTGTCTTTTTCTCTCACTGCAATCTGCGCTGTGTTTTTTGTCAAAACCACCACATCAGTCAGGAAAATTTTGGTGCAGAAATTTCTATCGAACGTCTGACAGAAATTTTTCTGGAGCAGCAGAGCCGAGGACTTCATAACATCAATCTGGTATCTGCCTCCCACTTTATCCCCCAGATTGCGGAAGCGCTGGAGAATGCAAAAGCGCAAGGGCTTTCCATTCCTGTGGTCTATAACTCCAATGGATATGAAAGTCTGGATGGCTTACGGATGCTGGATGGACTGGTGGATGTGTATCTGCCGGACTTCAAATACTGGGATGACACACTTGCTGTGCAGTATTCCAAGGCACCCCATTACGCCGAAACCACAGCGGTAGCCATTTTGGAAATGCGCAGACAAACCAAAGCCGACATTTTTGATGAAAACGGCATCATGGAAAAAGGGCTGATTCTTCGGCATCTTGTCCTGCCTGGACATTACAAAGACAGTTTTCAGGTTTTGGACTGGATACGGGAGAATTTAGGAAAAGACGCTTATGTGTCCCTATTGAATCAGTACACCCCCATGTATCACGCCACAGAATTTCGGAATCTTTCCCGCAGACTGACTACGTTTGAATATGAAAAAGTCACGGAATACTTTTTGGAAATCGGCTTGACCAACGGATTTGTGCAAAAACGCTCTGCGGCCACATCGGAATACACACCGCTTTTTGACCTTTCAGGTGTCAAAAGTGCCGCATCGTTTCAAATTAGAAAGGAGAATTGAACCATGGTAAGAAAAGAGAATGTTGTAATCAAAGAAGGACTTAGAGATGGCAAAGGCATCATCGAAATCCACCATTTTCTCACAGAAGAAGAACTGATGGGTCACGGTAAAATGTATGCAAGACTGGTAATGAAACCCCACAGCTCCATCGGCTGGCATCAGCATGTAGGCAACACAGAGCCTTATGCCATCATCAAAGGCGAAGGCACATTCGTAGACAATGACGGCTCCAAAACCACTGTACGCCCCGGTGACGTTTGTCTCATTGAAGTAGGTCAGTGGCATGCCATGGAAAACAATACAGACGAAGATGTGGAACTGATTGCCCTTGTTGTAAACGACTGGGCAAAATAATTTTCCAAATATCATCTGAACACAAAAAGCTGGAATCCTTGAAAAACAGGAAAATTCCAGCTAAGCTGATTCCTCTTAAGAAAACATTGCATTTCCTTATTTTTGATTTCTTAAGGGGAATTGCGACGGCTATCTTCAGAAGAAAACATGCCAAATAAAATCTCTATAAAAACAAGAAAGCTGAAATCTTCTGTTGTGATAAGGATTTCAGCTTTTTTGTTTTCTTATGAAGATGCCCCTTATTGTTTTCATCTCTTTTTAGGCTTTATCCGGCACCAATTCCACCATGACCACTTCCGGTGGATTCCAGATACGGGGAAGATTATTTTTGCAAAGCCCCCGACTTACCACCATGGTGGTTTCTCCCAAAGGATACATACCGCCAGCATAATCTGGGAACCATCCCTGATTGGGCGCAAACAATCCATTCAAAATAAGCGGTATCCGCACCTGTCCTCCATGGGCATGACCTGCCGCCACCAGATCAAAGCCGCTTTCCTCGTACCACTGTACCAATTCCGGACGATGAGAAAGGAGAATGGTAAAATCATGGTCATTTCTTTCTTCTTTCACCTGCTCCAATTGACTTTCCCATTCAGAAAAATCAGAAAACTTGTCTGGGTCATTGATGCCGGCAATCTGAACAACATTGCTGTTTATATCCAGCTCCGTTGTTTCTCCTTCCAGCACCGTAACGCCGTAAGAAGCAATCATTTCCGCAATTTTCTCATATTCCCCAGACCAGTGCTCATGATTGCCGGAAACATAGAAACAAGGATATGTATCTCCAATGGCATCCAGCAACTGCTTCGTACCATCATGAGGCACTTCATCATCAGCAATATCCCCTGACAACAATATGGCATCCGGTTCCTGTGCCTCCAACAACGCCACCAGTTTCTTCTGATTCTCACCGTAAATGGTGCTGTGCAGGTCTGTAATCACCGCCAGACGGACTGGGGATGTAATTTTCGGAGATTCCAGCTGATATTTCTGTACTTTCAAATGGGTCTGCAATGCAGAAGCCAGTATACCAATAACAAGGACGCCTGCCAGCAGAAAAATGCCTTTCTTTTTCATATAAAACTCCTTTCAGCGCCCCCTTTACTTTTCGTTTTTATTCCGGTGCTGTTTCGTCAGCTTCCACCCGATCTCTCACTTCCTGTACCACGTTTTTCATGACAACGCCTTCTTTCAGGAAGGTTTCCGCATCCAATACCGTTGCGCCGATAAACGCCATATCTTCCATATTGGCTTTCTGCACCGCTTCACTTCTAGAGGAACAGCAATCCTCAATGATTGCCACATTATAGTCCAGAGATAACCCATCATAGCAGGTTGCGCGAATACAGTTCGGTGTGGTAGTACCTGTCAGAATGACTGTGTCCACTCGCAATCTCCGCAGAATCAAATCCAGTTCTGTCTGGAAAAAAGCAGAAAATCTGGGTTTGATAATGGTATAATCCCCTGCTTGTGGTGTAAAGGCTTCCGGCACCTCAATGGAACATTCCCCTGTGCTGTTTGGTGCCAGACAGCGTCCCCCTGCCAGCCAGTTGTCATAACGGCACGCTTCCACATCACTGCCATCTTTCCGATAAATACGGTTCACAAAGAAAACGGGAATCTTTCTGTTTCTCGCTTCTGCGATGACCTTTGCCAGTGCAGGTACTGTATCTGCCGCCTGTTTGATGTACAGCGGAGAGTTTTCATTCAAAAATCCTTCTTCCATATCAATGACAACCAATGCTGGTTTGATTTCCTGTGACATAAAATCCCTTCTTTCATTTTTTCAAAAGTATACCACAGTTTTTTCCAGTAGGAAAGGCACCTTTTGTCCCTGCAACCATAGTATAAACATATAATTTGCAAAGGAGGTCTTCCCATTGCGCCCCATGCTTTCTCTGCATGATGTCACCCTCAGTTATCATAGTCTCAGCGGCGAAACGAAGGCCGTTTCCCATCTGTCTTTTTCCGTGGAGGAAGGAGAATTTGTCACCATTGTTGGCCCCAGCGGCTGCGGTAAATCCTCCATATTATCTATGCTGGCAGGACTGATCCCCCCTTCCTCCGGCAGTCTTTCCGTCAACGGCAACATCGGCTATATGCTGCAAAAAGACCATCTGCTGGAATGGCGCACCATTCGCCGCAATGCCCAATTGGGATTGGAGCTGCAAGGCAAACTGACGCCGGAAAACATCGCTTTTGTAGATCACATGCTGGATCAATACGGTTTGGGCGATTTCAAAGACCGTTTTCCCTCTGAACTTTCCGGCGGCATGCGCCAACGGGCTGCCCTGATTCGTACCCTCGCCGTCCGTCCAGATATTCTGCTGCTGGATGAACCTTTTTCTGCTCTGGATTATCAGACCAGACTGTCTGTGGCAGACGAAATCGGCACCATCATCCGCAAAGAAGGAAAAACAGCCCTTCTGGTGAGCCACGACATTTCCGAAGCCATCAGCCTTTCCGACCGTGTGATCGTGTTATCCGGTCGTCCTGCACGGCTGAAAAAAATCCACACAATCTCCCTTTCCGTGGAAAACCGCACCCCCATGAAAGCCCGAGAGGCACCGGAATTTCGAGAATATTTCAATCAAATTTGGAAGGAGCTGGATGTTCATGTGGCGTGAAATCAAACGACCTCCCGTTTCTGCCCAGCAGGCTGCCTTTCTGCGTCGTCTGAAGCTGCGGCGTTATACCATCTACACCATACAGATTCTGCTGCTGGTTGGCTTTTTCCTTTTGTGGGAAGCAGCAGCTCGAAAAGGCTGGGTAGACGCCTTTCTGTTCAGCCAGCCTACAGAAATCTGGGCTACAGCTGTAGAAATGGCAGAAAACGGCATGCTTTGGAAACACATTGGCATTACACTGGCAGAAACCGTTGCCGGCTTTGTGCTGGGCACTATCCTTGGTACACTGACTGCCATACTCCTCTGGTGGAACCGGATGATTTCCGATGTGGCAGAGCCTTATCTGGTGGTTCTTAATGCCTTACCCAAAACAGCCCTCGCCCCCATTATCATTGTCTGGCTGGGCAACGGCAAAACTTCTATCATCGTTGTGGCACTGCTCACCTCTGTCATCGTTACCATCATGACTGTTCTCAACGGCTTTTTACAGACCGACGAAGAAAAAATCAAACTCATCCGCATTTTTGGCGGCGGAAAATGGCAGATTCTGAAAAAAGTCGTATTCCCTGCCAATATCCCCTGTATGGTCAACGCTTTGAAAATCAATGTAGGGCTTTCCTTTGTCGGCGTTATTGTCGGGGAATTTCTGGTGGCACAGGCAGGCCTGGGCTTCCTCATTATCTACGGAAGCCAGGTTTTCAAACTTTCCTGGGTTCTCATGAGTGTTGTCATTCTCTCCATACTGGCAGCACTTCTTTACGAAGCCATCAATCTGTTGGAAAAACGCATACTGAAAAAACGCCTTTGACAAAAAAAGACCGAACCTGTAAAGATTCGGTCTTTTTATTTTTATTCATCTTCCGCTACAATCCGCATCACAAAGCCTTCTTCACCATCTTCGTGATCATTTTCGAAATCGTCTTCAAAATCATCCTCGGACAATTCCAGCACAAACCGCACCGCTGTCAAGCATGCTGTCACCAGAAAGATCAAAGAACTGAGGATCATCACTGGTTTTTTCCGTTCTTTTTTCACTGTCAGCCCCAGCATCACGCCAAAAGCACACACACAGGTTTTAATCAGTGCCATGTCTTTCCAGTCGCATTCCAGCACATAATCATTCAAAAATGCTGTCAACTTTTTCATAACATACCCGCCTTTCTTTATCTTGTCACCGTTTCATATGTAAAATCATTGTCCTGTCCTTCAAAAGTGAACTGATCTGCAATCCCTTCTGTGGCAATGACTTTTCCATCCTCTGTTACAAAAATCACTTCAAAATCATCACTCTGCCGCCATAATTCCACCGCACGGTCATAGCCCATGACAAAGAGGGCTGTGGAAAGAGCGTCGGCTTTGGTACCGTTTTCTGAAATAATGGTTACAGAAAGCAGGCCGCTATCGGAAGGATAGCCCGTAGCAGGGTCGATGATGTGATGATACCGTTTGCCGTCCTGATCAAAGTACCGCTGGTATCCACCAGAAGTGATGACAGAACAGTCAGAAACCTCCAACAATCCCACATAATCTTCTGTATTTAATGGATTTTCCACTGCGATTTTCCAAGGATTTCCATCCGGCTTATTGCCAATGGCAGAAATATTGCCGCCCAGCCAAATCAAAGCGGATTCCACGCCTTCTTCTTTCATGAGTTTTGTGACTGCGTCGGAAGTATATCCCTTAGCAATACCACCCAAATCCACTGCCATGCCTTCTTTTGCCAGATATGCAGTCTGGTCTCCTTCAGACAGTATGACGCTGTCGTTGTCCACCAGAGGCATCAGTGTATCCAGTTCCGCTTGGGTAGGCACATGATGTTCTTCCTCTGTAAATCCCCATGCCTTCACCACGGGAGAAATGGTCATATCATAACATCCATTTGTCAGCACATCCATTTCCTGCGCTGTTTTCAGCAGATACATGGTATCTTCGGAAACCTGCACCGCTTCTTTTCCTGCATTGGCATTGAGCTGTGCAATTTCGCTGTCCTCCATGGTCACAGAAAGCAGACGTTCCAGTCTGCGGATTTCCTGTTCCGCGTCGGTCATAATCTGTTCGCCGTCTTCATGGTACACCGTAAAGGTCATAATCGTATCCATAGCAAAGGTTGTTGCTTCATGGCGATTTTCTTCTTTCGCCTGGGCGAGCATTTGCTGTGCCTGTTCTCTTTTTTCGGCACAGCCGCTCAGTATAAACACAGATGCCAGCACAAGGGCTGCTGTTTTTTTCCAATTCATGTATGTTCGTTCTCCTTTTGTATGACTTGTTCTGATTTTATTTTACATAGCAAAGGGCTTCCTGTCAAATGACGCAAAAAAAAGATAGATGCCCCAAGAAATCCCCGTTTCATCTATCTTTTTGGTTTAAATCAAAATATAAAGCATTGCAATGGCAAGACCGATACCGATCATCAGCAGGCTTCGCGCAAAGCCCTCACGGTAAACGGTTTTGTCTGTTTCCCCATCGGTATAAGCAGAGAAATACTTATCTTCCGGAGGAATGACTCTTGCGTTGTCACTGTTAAAGATTGCCATACGCAGCAGGGAAATAAACCCATCTGTCAAGGTTCCTGCCAGTCTTGCGAAGAAACCGCCGATGAAAGGCAGTACACCCAGCAGCAGCGGACGGTATACCTTTTCTTCCAGATTCAGCCATGCAGGCCAACGATCCAGATAAACGGTTTCGCCCTGTTCGTTTTCCCGCATCAAAACGGTACGAACAAAGAGGAAGTACACAGCTGCACCCACAATGAGGGAAATGACTGCACCTTTCAAGTTTACCCAAGCGAAGTATTCCACTGCGTGATCCGGTGCATGGGCGCCCAAGAATGTGACACCTACCCCGGAAATACGATCTTGTGTCAGATGAGGCAGCATACCGCATACGGGAAGTGCCAATGCGCACAGTGCCAAAATCACTTTATTCACAGGGTTCAAATAAGCACCCTGTTTCTGTACGGGTAAGGGATGGCTGTTTTTCTCCACAAAAACAGCAACGAAAATCTTTGTCATGTAAGCCAGTGTCAAACCGCCGGCAAACAGGAACAGATATTCCACCGTTTTCATGTAAAGCACAGACTGTCCTGCTTCTTCCAGAATATGAATATATTCCACGATACTTTCATGAAGCAGCGTTTTGCTGACATAGCCATTCCAAAGAGGAATACCGCCGATACCCAAAAGCGCCATCAAAAATACCACTTTCAGCAGCAGTTTATCCCGTCCAAAGCCTTTAATCTTATTCAAATCCAGCTCATGGAGGTTCATGAATACCACGCCTGCGGACAGGAACAGCACCAATTTCAGCATAGAATGATTGATGAAGTGGAGCAATGTACCGGAAGCCGCAAGGGCATTATGTTCGCCCAAGATTCCCTGCATGGCAATACCCACCATCATAAAACCAATCTGGGACATGGAAGAACATGCCAGTGTCCGTTTCAGATTGATGGAGAACAGTGCCAGAATTGCACCCATGAGCATGGTGATCATACCAAGAATCAGCATGAAACTTCCCCAAGGGGCATCATGGAAAAAGATTTTTGCAGTAATCATCATGATGCCGAACACACCGGTCTTTGTCAGCAGACAGGACAGCAGTGCGCTGGCAGGGGCAGGCGCCAATGTATAAGCGTTTGGCAGCCAGATATGCAGAGGGAATAACCCTGCTTTTGCCGCAAAGCCGAAAAACACCAAAACGCCGATGCCATAGAATGCAGATTTATCAGTCTGCTGCGCCATAAACTGCTGGAGCAGATCCATCTGCAAGGTGCCTGTTTTCTGATAGAGCATAAACAGCCCCATGAGTGTCACCAAGCCCCCCAGCACTGCCACAGCCAAATAGGTATGAGCAGCCCGGATAGCTTCTTTCGTTTCGTCGTGCATAACCATCACAAAAGAAGTGAAGGACATGATTTCAAAGAAAATAAATGTAGTAAAGAAGTCAGCAGAGAGGAAAATCCCCATGGTTGCCCCTTCTGTCAGCAGCATGAACAGATAATACCGATTGCGGTTTCTGTCCTTCTGGAAATATTCTTTGGAATAAATGGCAGTGATGAACCAGATGGCTCCTGTCAGTACTGCCAGAATGACCTGCAGTCCGCCGCCGGCAAAGAGCAGCCCCAGACCGCAGATACCTGCCTCCCGAAAAGCTTCTTCTTTTCCGATGAGCAGCAAAGATGCACCGAATGTCAGGAGGGTTACCAGCATTGCCCAATAATCTCTGGCATTTTTATTCTTTCTGCCAATGATATATCCGATGATACCGCCCAGCATAGGGAAGAAAACCAAAAATGGCAATATGATTGAATTGTTGATATCCATTTTTCTCCCCCTCCTTTAGTTCAAGTGCATAACAACACGCTGCAGCGCTTCCATCAAAGGTCCTGGTGTAAATGCCAGCACCAGAGAAGCAATGGTCAGTATAATCAAAGGCCCTTTCATATACCAGTTCGGGTCTTGGACATGGTCATAATATCCTGCCGGGTACTCCTTATTTCTGGGGAAGTACGCTCTTACCACAATATAAAATACATACAAAGCTGTGAGCAATGCGGAAATGATCAGCGCCAGAATCCCCAGATAAGATACGGGGTTTCCGCCCTGCACCGCTGCCGTTGCCAATGCCCATTTGCTATGGAAGCCTGCAAAAGGCGGAATACCTACCAGTCCAATGCCCGTAATGGTCATGGCAGCAAATGTGACAGGCATCAGTCTGCCAAAACCTTCCACTTCGTACAGGTATTCCCGATGGGTTTTATACAGCACCGCACCGGCTGTAAAGAACAGTGTGATTTTCAATACTGCGTGGTAAATCATATGCATCAGCGCCGCCGCCAGTCCCAGAGGTGTCATCAAAGCAATGCCAAAAATGATATAAGACAGATTCGACACTGTGGAATAAGCGAATCTTCTCTTGATGTGCGGTGTCCGCAGAGCAACTGTGGAACCGAATACAATGGTGATAGCCGCTGCCACCAGCATCACATTCTGTGCCACGGTACCCACCAGAAAATCCGTACCAAAGCTGTAATAAGTCAGACGGATGATGGCAAAGATACCGGATTTAACGACAGCTACTGCATGGAGCAGTGCTGTAACAGGTGTCGGTGCCACAGATGCTTTTGGCAGCCAACGATACAGTGGGAAAACTGCCGCTTTGACACCAAAGCCGAAGAATGCCGCAATAAATACCAACTGCAATGTGGTTTCATGCCCTGCCACCAGAATGGGATTGAGCACCCCACCCGGTACAAAGTCGATGGATGTACCATAACAGTACACAAATACAAAGCCAATGAATGCCAGCGCCGCACCGAACATCATGTACAGGATATACATTTTTCCGGCATGTCTTGCCTTGTTATCCATGGCATGCATAACCAGAGGCAGTGTAACCAGTGTCAAGAATTCGTAAAATAAGTACATGGTCAGGAAGTTGCCGGAAAAAGCAATCCCCAGCACCACGCCGAATGTCATGGTGAAGAATGCGAAAAACCGGTCTTCATGCCCTTCGTGGGTCATGTATTCAAAACCATAAACAGTCGTGATAATCCAAAGAATGGATACCATAGTACCAAAAACCTTAGATAAACCATCCATACGCAGTTCCAAAGACAGCTTATCGCTGAAATGAAACAGTGTAAACGCATCTGCCTTTCCGCTCCAGATGGCGAACAGGGCAAAAATCGCGTTTAAAATCACAATGGTCAAAACCCATTGTTCCCGTTGTTTTCTTTCTTTGAATTTTACCGGCAGCAGACAAATTCCCGCAAGAATCGGAAAGAATACCGGTAAAACCGTAATCAATGCGCCCATATTGTTCCCACCTTTTCTTTAGAAAATGACGCCGCTAATGTTTGTAATCCAGTCTGTCAGGCACTGGGGGAATGCCCCGAATGCCACCGCTGCCAATGCCAAAAGAATCAGCGGAACCGTCATCAGGTAATTGGGCTCTTTCTTTTGCAGACTGCCATAATCATAATCTTTTCCCGGGAAAAACGCCGCCGATACGATAGGCAGCAGATACCCTGCTGTCAGCAATGCGCTGACCATAAGCACTGCAACACCAACAAGCCCTAAAGTGCCGAAGTCTGGCTGCAGCCCCCCCTGTGCCAGATACCATTTGCTGACAAAGCCAGCTGTGGGCGGAATCCCGATCAGGGACAGAGAAGCAATGGCAAATGTCCACATAACAATGGGCATTTCCTTTCCCAGTCCTCTCAATTCATATACAAATGTTTTGCCTGTTTTATAAATGATAGCGCCTGCCCCAAGGAACAGGATATTCTTTGCCACCGCATGGAATACCACCTGCATAAGGGCGCCCAAGAATCCTAGTGGATGCAGCAGGAACAGCCCAAAGAGCACATAAGAAACCTGACTGACTGTTGAGTAAGCCAGACGGCGTTTCAGCAGCTTTTCTTTATATGCCAGCATGGAACCCATAAATACAGTGATGATGGCAAGAGTCAGCAGTGTATGCTGTGCCCATGTGCCGCGGATAAAATCCGGGCCTACCAGATAATAAGTCACACGGATAATGGCAATAACGCCGCCTTTTGTGATGATACCGGAAAGGACAGCCGATGCCGGCGAAGGCGCCACCGGGTGCGCTGTGGGCAGCCATGCATGCAGCGGAAACATCCCTGCTTTACAGCCAAAACCGATCATCATCAGGAAGTATACTGCCAGCAATACGTTTTCATTGCCTGCCAAGAGTTCCAGATTCAATGTACCGCCGGGCATAAATGTGGTGGTATCACAATAGCTGTTCAGGAAGAAGAAGCCCATGAGCCCCAAACCTGCGCCAAATACAGAATACCCCAGATATTTCATACCAGCTCGCACTGCTTCCGGTGTTCCTGTATGGATCACCAAAGGCAGTGTGAGAATGGTCATGTATTCATAAGATAAATATAATGTCATCATGTTCGCGGAGAAGCAAAGGCTCATGAGTGCTCCCAGCGACATGGTATAAAACATGAAGAACCGTGCCGGTTTCTGTTCATGTTTCATGTACTCAAAGGCATAAATCCCTGCCAGCAGCCAGATGACGCAGATCATGCAGGCAAAGAGTTTGGCAAGACCATCTGTGTGATATGCCAGAGCAAGGCGGTCTGTCATCTGCCACAGAGTGAAGGTATATTCTCCCATGGACAAATAGAGCACCGCCGCCAATTCTATAACCAGTGTTGCAAACACCAGTAGATTCCGCTGTTTTTCCTGTTTCTGAAAGCCGATAACAATACCGGCGATCACTGGAAACAATAAAGGAAACAGCAAGATTGCATTTCCGTTCATTTTTTATCACCTATCCCCTCGTGCTCCCGTTATTACTGCAGCAAAATGATGCCCCGTTCAATGACGTCGATAAACGGACGATAATATACACCCAACGCGATATTGATCAGCACAAACAAAATGATACAAACGCCAAAAGCCGGCGAAACAGAAACATGTGTCTGTTCTTCTCCATCTGTTTTGACAGGTGTCCAGATTGCGATAACGGAAGGCAGGAAATACATTGCGTTCAGGATCATACTGATCCCAAGGACAATCAAAACCGCTGCCATTTTCCCTGGCGCATATACAGATGCCGTTGCAAAGTACAGTTTGGAAATAAAGCCTACAAACAGCGGCACACCGACCATGGACAATGCCCCTACTGTGAAGCCGATACCTGCCAGAGGATTTCTCCGTGCAGCGCCTCTCAGATAATAAATCTGTTCTTTGCCGCCACTGTCCTGTACCATCTGTCCACAGCAAAGGAACAGCATAGATTTTGTTACCGCATGGGCAAGGATATGGAAGCAAGCCGCAACCATAGCAATTCTGGTGGACATGCCGATACCCATATAGATATACCCAATCTGCGCTACAGAAGAATAAGCCAGCATACGTTTCATACGGGTTTCTCTCATGGCGTATACAGAGCCCATGACCATACCAGCCAGACCAAACACAAACAAAATGTCAATGATCTTCAGCTGCAGCATAACATCTACGGAAAAAACACTGTAGATCAGTTTAATGGCAAGGAAAATGTAGCTTTTCAGCACCAAACCGGACAACACCCCACTGGATGTTGGAACTGCCGCCTGATAAGCACCGGGCAGCATGGAATGAAAAGGGAAAAGCGCGCTCTTGATGGCAAGACCAATGAACACAAACCCTGTTACCACCAGCAGCGGGAATGTATACTGTCCTGTTGCCACCAATTCCACAATGGCTTCTTTCATCTGGGGAAACAGCAGGTGTCCTGTAATGCTGTACAGGATACTAATACCCAGCAGAATGGTGCCGGAACCCAGCAGACTGATAACCAGATAATGTGTAGTACCTACCATTGCCTGCGCCGTCCCTTTTGCCATAATCAGCGCACAGGATGCAATGGTCAGAATTTCGATGAATACATAAGCTGTGAAAATATCGTTTGTATACGCCAATGCCAGCATGGAACCAAAAAGAGCATTAAGCATAATAAAGTAAAAACTTTGTTTTTCAGGTACTACATCATGGAAAATAAATTCCTGACCGCCTGTAGTGGTCAGCAGCATAACTACACTGAAAATCAATGCCATCATAGCTTCCAAGGGGCCTGCGCGCAGTTCGTTGCCCCAAGGTGCAGGGAAATGCCCCATCATGAATGTGAAGGACTCCCCTGTGGTTGTTACATTCACCAGCAGAATCGCTGACATAATGGCAACAATCAGCACCATCAGCCCGTGTACTTTATGGGCAGTCTTTCCGTTTTTAATCAGCGGTGTGATAATGCCGCAGAACATAGCCAGAAAAATACTGAAGAAGGGAATGTTATGTATCCAATTTACATGCTCCATCATTCACCCTCCCTTTCTCTGGACAACCGCATAATTTCGTCCATATTCAGTGTGCCGTAATGTTTATACAGCCGTTGTACCAGTGCCAGAGAAAAGGCTGTGACACTGACAGAAACAACGATGCCTGTCAGTACCAGACCTGCCGGCACCGGATTGATATAATAATCCGCATCTATGATGCCGTTTGACAAAATGGGGGCGGCTCTGCCTGTGATATAGCCTTTTGCTGCCAGAAACAGATATACTGCCGTATCCATGATGTTCAAACCTATGAACTTTTTAATCAAGTTATTTTGCAGAAGCAGATTCATAAATCCAATGCCAAACAGGATTACCGAAGCCGCTTCATAATAGTTAATCAGCAAATGACTCATATCAGATATCCCCTTTTGTAAACAGTGCGTAAAATCCGTACATGGTGGCCGCAACAATCAAACCAACACAGATATTCAACGGCAGGATAAAGCCTGCGCTGAGAATATCACCCGGTGTTCCCTTTGGAACGGCATATCCCACATGGTTTGCCCCTGTAAAGAAAGAATAACTCTTGCAGGCGCAATATGTGAGCAGACAGGCAACGCTAATGCCTGTAAAAGTCTTGAATGTAAAGAATGTTTGCATCTTTTTATGCCCGTTGGCCGCGGCGTACAGAATCAGCCCTGCACCAATGATAGAGCCGCCTGAGAAGCCACCGCCGGGAGAAAGATGCCCATTGAGGATGACATAGATGCCATACAGGATAATCAGCGGTGACAGATACTTTGCTCCCACCTTTAAAATGGCTTTATGGTCAGCAGCATCCAGCATCTCATCTTCCGCAATTTCCCTGTCTTCTGCCTCACTGATATTATTTTTATCCCGTTTCAGCAGCATCAATACGCAAATGACAGCTAAGAACAATACATTGGATTCCCCAAAGGTATCGAATGCCCGATAGTCCAAAATCATACCTGCTACAAAGTTAATGGCACCAGTTTCTTCAATACCCTTTTCCAGATAGCGCTCCATGACTTCATTATTGGCAGGGTCCGCAGGATCGCCAAATGTTGGCAGATTGGATACCACCAACAGCATAATGGTAATGAACACAATGGAGATCAGCACACACAAAAACCAGTACAAACCTTTATTGGACTTGATCTCTTGCATATTGGGACGCTTCAGCCATTGCCGTTTTTTGGGCTGCTCCCTTCTGGCAATATATTCGTCAGCATGAATCAGGGCTTCCTCTCCATTGATCCATCCATTCAGTTTCCGCCAGAATGATTTTTCTTCTTTCATAGATTAACCCTCTCTCGTACCTTTCAGCGCGTGTACTTTTTTCAGCGTGAGGAAGAATAAAACGCTGCTTACACCGGCACCTACAGCCGCTTCTGTAATAGCCAAGTCCGGAGACTGCAAAAATACCCAGATCACCGCCATGATAGAGCTGTAGCCCGTAAAAATGATAACTGCAATAAACAGATTTCTCGTAACTGATACGCCAATGGCGCTGGCAATGAGAAACACAACCAGCAGCAATTGAATGATTGTACTGACATCCATATTCATTTGCCATGCACCCTTTCGTCATAATCTTTATTTGTCAGCATTTCCACCTTCCCAATCATATGAGAAGCAATGGGACTGGACATCCAGAAAAACAGGATCACCAGAATGTACTTCGCAATGTGAAACACATCATGTCCCAAAATGATCAGCCCAATGACCACCAGACCAAGACCCATGGTGTCCCCCATGGCTGCTGCATGCATACGGTTCATCACATATTTCAAGCGGTAGATTCCCAAAAGTGACAACGCAAACACGATGATGCCCATGCAGATGAAAATACCTGCTATGATTTCTCTCATTGTTTTTCCGCCTCCTGTTCCTTCCGTTTCAGATACAATTCGCGCCCTTTATGGTGCAATGTAACCACATGACAGATGATGACCACTGCCAAGAAGCTCAGCAGTGTATAAACCAACGCCACATCCACCAGCATGGATTCTTTTAGATATGCCGATAAAATACAGATAATTGCAGTTGTCATGGTGCCGATCATATTAATGGCAACAATACGGTCTGTAAAACGTGGCCCTCGCACTGCTCGCGCAAAGGCAAGAAAAATGCCGATGATCAGCAGCACCATGCTGCCTTCCATAATTTTGTCCAATAGTACACCCATGGCTCATTCCTCCAACTTTCTCAGCTGCTTGACAAATACAGATTCTTCAATGCCTTCTGTAAAGGATTTGTCCAACGCATGAATGGTATATTTGTTATCCTCTAAGGCAACAGTATAGGTACCCGGTGTCAGCGTGATGCAGTTTGCCAGTGTAACTCTTGCTGCCTCTGTTTTCAAATCTGTTTCAAATGTATAAAATGCAGGATCTGTTTCCAGTCCCGGAGAAAGAATGATTCGGATAACTGCCAGATTGGACTTGATTACTTCCCAAACCAGAATAATGCCGTATTTAATATACAGTGGAATTTTCACAATGACCTGCAAATCTTTTTTAATGCTGTAATCCATATGTTTGGACATAAACCAATACAGCCAGCCGCAAATTACTAGGCCAAATAAAAAGATTTCCATCGTCACTTTTCCACTGAATATAAACCACAGTATAAGTAAAATCAGGTACATGCCATCATCCCTCCGCAAGAGCTGCAAAACTATTAAACATTGACTGGAGCACCCTTCTTTTCACTTCTGAAAGAACAGTGTCCGTGTATTGTAATCCAATGTCTATATTATGATTTACATAACGGAAAATGTCAAGAGATATAGTGCTATATGACGGTTTATTTCCTAACATTTTCTTAACAGCCAACTTTTTATTATGCAACATGCATATTTTTTTGGGTATTTTTAAAAAATTATATATTTTATGCACAAATTCGAGGTGTTCTAAACAACACAAACTCATAGCGAAAATCCCCCATATTGCCTATTTTTCAGGCAGTATAGGCATTTCCACTGGAATTCATTGTTGTAGGACAAGAACCCGTTTTTTCTTGATTTTTTTGCCTTTTCAAGCCATATTTCTCCAAAAGGCAACTGCGATTACAAAATGCATACTTTTGTTTATGGAAGTTGACACTGTGCATATTGTCATTTTCTTACAAAATTGGTTATAAAATGTTTCTTACCATATGAAATATAAATAAAAAAACAGATACTCTTAAAGAGTATCTGTTTTCAAGGGAATTTCAATGATATAAAATATTTGCAGTTTTTCGTTATTTTTTACCTTTTGTAGTTGCTGCATATACAGGAATACCGATCAGAGTTACTACAATACTCATTGCAGAAAGGATTGTAGTCTGCATACCAGACATGAACAACTGGTTAACTACTACATACAGACCGCTGATGATAGCAATGGCAGGAATCACAGGATACAGAGGAACTTTATATGTTCTAACTCTGTCAGGCTGTGTCTTGCGCAGACGGATAACTGCCATAAATGTCAGAGAGTAGAAGATCCAGCAAGCAAAAACTGCCAGGTTTGTCAGCATGTTGAACTGACCGCTGACAGCATACAGAGCTGCCAATACACTTACCAGTAAGATAGAGTTAAAAGGTACCTGTGCTTTGCTGATTTTTGCCAGAGATTTGCTGCCGGGCAGAGTGCCTTCTGCTGCCAAAGAGTAGCATACACGAGAACCGGACAGAACGAAGCCGTTTGCCGCGCCCAGTACAGAGATCATAATACCAATGGAAATGATCTTGCCGCCGAAATCACCGAAAACAGCAATAGCTACTGCAGATGCAGGAACAGCAATGTTCATCATTTCATCAGCAGGCAGTACCCACAGGTATGCCAGGTTGATAACAAAGTAAACAGCCATGATGATGGATACACCACCAACGATCGCTACGGGCAGATCTTTGCCGGGATTTTTCATTTCCCCTGCGATAGCACCTACGTTTGTCCAGCCTTCAAATGCGAACAGTACCGCGATCATCAGCTGACCCAGAACAACTGCAGGATTCAGATCAGGGCCGATCATAGGGTTGAAAATAGGATTTTCGCCAGAGCCTTTGATGAAGCCGAATACCATCAGCAGAATCAAAGGAATCAGTTTGCAAACTGTAAATACAATCTGTGCGCCGCCGCCTACCGCGGAACCCAGACCATTCAAAATAATAACGATAATAATTGCTACGATTGCTACGGGCAGGATAAGTCCATCCCCTACAAACAATGCTGCCTGCTGTGCGAATGCTACTGCAAGTGCTGCGATCATGGCAGGATAGAACAGAATTGTCTGCATCCAGCCAGCAAGGAAACCAACCTTTTTACCAAAAGCTTCTTCCAGATAAGCTACCATACCACCCGTTTTGGGGATCATAATTGCTACTTCCGCAAATGTCATTGCCGCCGCAATACATACAAGACCAGTCACCAACCATGCGATCATGCCCAGACCTGGTGCGCCGCCTGTGGCTGTATAAATCGCCTGTGGCTTCAGGAATACCCCAGAACCAATTACGCATCCGACTACCGTTGCCATGGCAGTAGAAATACCTAAATTCTTTTTCAGTTCCTGTTTATTGTTTTCCATAAATCATCCTCCTTTATTTTCTTTTTTGAAAATCACCGCTCCGGACAATAAAAGAGGATATGTAGGCACACTGCACCATGTTTGCCCGCATATCCTCTCTGTATCTTTGCCTGAAAGTTTTACTTCTACGGCGATTTCATCACAAATGAAATACTTTCCAGAGCTCCATCCACAAAGGGTCTGTTTACCTGAAAGATTCTCCACAGTCGGCGACTATGGATTGCTTCATCGGTTTCGCAAGTCCCGAAGTCTCCCCTCTGCTTCAACTGGCTTCCCTATGATTTTCTATAGATAGTATATAAAAAAAAACAGTTTTTGTCAATATTATTGATTAACTTTTTTTGCCTAAATGAAATTTATTTCACCCCTCGCTGTCAATTGTCCACTAAGAAAATACACACATACTTTTTTGTTTTTTATATAAATATATAAAGAACCACTTTTTTTGGAGGAACCTATGGGACGCAAACAACTGCTGGTGGGAACAGCCATCCTTGCCGGTGCAAATATCCTGACAAAATGTATGGGATTTTTTTATCGGATTTTCATGTCAAACTGCATTGGTGCAGAAGGTATGGGGCTGTATCAGTTAATCCTGCCCTTATATACACTGGCATGGAGCATTACCGCCGCCGGATTTACCACGACCATTTCCCGTCTGACAGCTCGCGAACACGCCAGAGGAGAAACAGGTTCCATTGGCAGAATTGTCAAGCAGTCTGCTTTTCTTTGTCTGACTTTAAGTTTAGTGCTTAGTTTTTTCCTTTTTTTAGGTGCAGACTGGATTGCTCTGCATATCTTGCAGGAACAAAGAACAGCTCTTTCCCTGCGGCTTTTGGCATTTGCCATACCATTTATGTCAGTCGGCTCCTGCCTGCGCGGATTCTTTCAAGGTTTGCAGCAAATGGCAGTTCCTGCATTTTCTCAAATTCTGGAGCAATTGCTCCGCATTGGTGCCATTTACCTTCTGGCTGGGATTTTTGTGCCCCGTGGATTGGAATATGCCTGCTTTGCCGCTGTCTGTGGCATTGTTCTTGGAGAAGCAGGTGCCTTTTTCTACACTTTCTTCCATTATCTGCACAAAAAACATCGCTGGAAATTTATCCGCAAACCATCCATTTCTTCCGGCGCATGTTTTTCTTTGATATTATCCATGGCAGTTCCATTAGGAGCCATCCGCATCACTGGTGCTCTGCTTTCTACATTAGAAAATATCCTCATTCCCCAGCGTTTGGCATTATTCGGAAGCAGTTCTCAGGAAGCATTGGCTTCCTACGGGGAATTGACAGGGATGGTATTGCCTTTGCTCATGCTGCCTTCGGCTTTTCTCATGGCATTTTCTGTTTCACTGGTGCCTGAAATTTCAGAAGCATGTGCTGTCAGCCAGAATATCCGCATCCGCCGTACAGTTTCAGCATCCCTTTTGCTGACATCCATACTGGGCGCTGGTTCTGCCTGTTTATTTGCAGTTTTTCCCCGTGAAATCTGTTATGTGGTCTATGGCAGGAGCAGTTTGGGACAGCTTTTATTTCCGCTGGCATTTCTCTGTCCCTTGTTATATGGGCAGACCACCATCAATGGTCTTTTAAATGGATTGGGAGAGCATTTTTTCCTGTTCTGGAGTCATATTCTCTCCTCTCTCATCACCATTGCCTTTGTATGGTTCGGTATTCCGCTCTGGGGTTTATCCGCCTTCTGCGCCGGCTGGTTTTGCAGCCTTTTGGCAGCCACCATCCTTTCCTTAAGGAAACTAAAACAGCGTACTGGCGTATCCCCATCTCTTTTTGACTGTTTTGGCCGTCCCATTCTTGCAGGGATTGCTGCGGCTCTCATCATTCGCCTGATCATCCAAACCAGTACCCCCTCACCGCTGCTGTTCTGTGGAACACTGTTGGGCATGGGAATTTTGTATCTTGTCTTTCTGGGAGCACTTGGCTGTCTAGATAAAGACACCATACAATTGCTGAAAAGAAAACATACATAAAAGAAAAAGGGCTTGCTGTCGCAAAACAGTAAACCCTTTTTTCTTATTTATTTTTCTTTTTGAATTCTGCCTTTCTGGCTTTATCTATCTGTGCTTTTTCTTTTTCTCTGGCTTCTTTTTCCGCCAGCATATCATTGATATCTTCCGGCAATTCCAGTGTCAGCCGTCCCAGTTTGCCTCCACGATATTCATCCATAAGAATTTTAGAAGCACGTTCCAGATCTGGTTCGTCTCCTTTAAGTTTGAAACCTCTTGCCTCTGCGATCTGACGCAGTACATCATGAGGTTCTGCAATGGTATCAAATTCGATGTTATACCGTTTGCGGATGCAGTCTGGATTTACCACCATCATATGATTAATGAACGCCGTTGCCAATGTCTGGGCATCCAGAATATCATCATTAATGGCACCTGTAAATGCCAGCTTCAGACCTACCTGCTGATCTTCAAATTTGGGCCATAAAATACCAGGTGTATCCAAAAGTTCAAAGTCTTTTTTCAGTTTTATCCACTGTTTCCCACGGGTAACACCTGGTTTATCCCCAGTTTTTGCTGTGGTTTTCCCCACGTATTTATTGATAAAAGTAGATTTGCCTACATTGGGAATACCTGCAATCATGGCACGGATAGGCACATTGATACGTCCTCTGGCACGCAGTTTCTCAATTTTATCCTTCATCAATGCACGGGCAGCATTTGTCACGTCTGCCATGCCAGTGCCCTTGATGGCATTCATTTCAATAACATGAAAGCCTTTTTCTTCAAAATATTTTGTCCAGATTTCCGTTGCCGCAGGATCTGCCAAGTCACTCTTGTTCATAAGCAGAATGCGGTGTTTGTTTTTTGCAAGTTCATCCAAATCCGGATTTTTGCTGCTGTATGGAATTCTGGCGTCTACCAGTTCAATGACAATATCCACCAGAGAAATGGTTTCCTCCATCATACGGCGGGTTTTTGTCATATGCCCCGGATACCACTGTATATGCATAAAATTCCTCCTTATTTCACCATACCAATATCACTGAAAGGATACAGACGCAGTACTACCCTGCCCATGATATCCTCTTTTTCTATGGCGCCAATGGACTGTCTGCGACTGTCCGTGCTGGCATTTCGATTATCGCCCATAACAAAGTAACAGTCCTCAGGCACAACAAAAGGATAGGTGATATCACCTTTATCCTGCATAGGTTCCGCAATATAAGGTTCTTCCACCAGCACCCCATTTATGTATAAATAATAAATACCGCTGCCATTGTTCCGCAAATCAATTTCATCTCCGGGCAGACCAATAACGCGTTTGATGATATTTTCCTGATATTCCACATTATCCAGTTTACAGATCACAACATCATCTACCTGAGGGGAGGCCACTCTCGTTTCCAGTTTATTGATCACCAGAAAATCTCCATGGTGGAAATTAGGCTCCATAGATGAGCCTTTCACATAGATGGTTCCGATGACAAAGGTGCGCAAAAGCAAGACAATGACAACAATTGCCACCATCTGTATCAAAGTTGAAATCCATACTTTCTTATCCTTTTCTGTCTTTTTTCTGGACATTGCCCCTGCGCCTCCTTTCCACTTCCCTATCCCTACTAATATACCATCTTATCCCTTTTTTCGTCAAATGCAAAATGATATTTGCCTTTCACGAAAAAAGCCTTGATGAGAAACTCACCAAGGCCGATTTTTCTTATCTCAATACTTCTTTTACCTTTGCTGCTTTACCAACCTTATCTCTCAGGTAGAAGAGTTTCGCGCGTCTTACGATACCGCGTCTTACTACTTCGATACGATCGATTCTAGGAGAATGCAAAGGCCATGTTCTTTCCACGCCAACGCCGGATGCAATACGTCTTACTGTGAAAGTTTCTCTGATGCCGCCGCCCTGTCTTTTGATAACAACGCCTTCGAACATCTGCAGTCTTTCTCTAGAGCCTTCGACTACTTTCGCATATACACGAATTGTATCACCTACGTTAAAAGGAGTTACTTCGCTTTTCAGCTGTTCCTGTTCCAGTTCTCTGATGATATCCATTTTGTTTCCTCCTTTCCCCAAAGACGTTCTTACCGCCATCCTCTTGATGCGCCATTGGACCGTCCGTAATCAACATGAAAGATTATACCACGCCTCCAGGCGTTTTGCAAGCACTTTTTTATACTTTTTGCTGCTTTTTTCTTAGTACAGAAAATGCACCAACCATACGCAGGCAGGCAATTCCACAACAGAAATCAGTGTGGTCAAAAGCACGATATCCGAGGACATTTTTTCACCATATCCATATTTTTCCACCATCATAGGCACAACTACCGCCGCAGGCAGTGCCGCAGTCACCAGAAAAATAGATTTTGCCATATTCCCAGCCGGAACAATCAGCATAACCGCCCAAGCCAGAAACGGCATAGCAAGCATTTTGACAATGCTGATTTCCAGCGCATCTTTCTCACGAAACAGCTGCTTGATGCCGCTGCTGCCAGCCAGTGCGCCTATGTAAATGAGGGAAAGGGGTGTTGACAAGTCCCCCAGACGTGTCAAAAAGTCCAGAAGCGCCTGTGGCACAAAATGTACCGTATGGCTCAGCGTCAGCGCCAAACCAAGGAAAATGGCAATACAGTTAGGGTTGACAGCACCTTTGAGGAATGTTTTGCCCATTTGTCCGCTATTACCGCCTTTCTTACGGCCAAGAACATAAACACCATAACTCCAAAGATACAGATTCAGCCCCAAAACACCGGCAGACATATACATAACACCTGTATCACCGAAAAAGATCATCGCCACAGGCAACCCGATAAAACCATTATTCAGGGAACCAGTGGTGATATCCAGCATATCCAGCAACCGTTCATCCAATTTTCTGGCTTTCGCATAAAATCGTATCAGAAAACCAAAAATCATCATAGCAGCCGCCTGTGCTGCCATCATGAGAAAAAATCCCAACAGAATATCATTTGTGATGTCAATATTGGCAATGGTGGTCACCAGCATGGCTGGAATCGTTGCCTGCATGACCAGACCACCCATCCCTTTATTGACTTCACGGGTGAGCCATCCTTTCCGGTAGCCGTAATACCCCACCAGAATCATAGCAAACAGTATAAAAAACTGGTTGTACATATTCTCTCTCCTTTCAAAGGAAAAGATACCTTCGCCAATAACGGCAAAGGTATCCATTTTTATCTTATGTGATTAGTAATGCAGCACAGAACTGATGTTGTAGCCTTCCAGCACATCTCTGCCGTGAAAGAAGTCCAGTTCGATGAGGAATGCCAGACCGACAACTTCCGCACCAACACTTTCTACCATTTCAATAATGGCTTTTGCAGTACCGCCTGTTGCCAGCAGGTCATCCACAATGACAACCTTCTGTCCAGGCTGGATGGCGTCTTTATGCACTTCGATGACAGCTGTGCCATATTCCAACGCATATTCTTTGCTGATGACTTCCGCAGGCAGTTTGCCTTTTTTCCGCACAGGCACAAAGCCTTTATTCAGGTTATAAGCCAAAGGCATCCCGAAAATAAAGCCACGGGATTCAGGGCCCAGAATCAGGTCAAAATCCACGCCGTCCAGATTTGTCTGAATCTGGTCAATGGCTTCTCTCAGGGCGTCTCCTTCTTTTAGCAATGTTGTAATGTCCCGAAAAATCACGCCTTCTTCGGGGAAATTTTCAATTGATCTGATCTTTTCTTTCAAATCCATGGTTTTTGTCCTCCTATTTCGACACCCGGAAATCCCGAATCACAAGCTGCACGGACTGCCTGCCATTATAGGAATTGATGTCAATGCTGTATACAAAGTCTAATGCAATGGGAAGTTTCCCATATTGTATTATTTTATCACAATCCTCCGCTGGATACAATTCTTTTAGAATCCCTCGCAGATTTTCCAATCCATTGAAGTCCACGGCAGATAATACCATGCGAGAAGCTTCTTCCCGCAGAGTCAGCTGCATCATGTCCTTATTTTTTCCCACCAGACGAATCCGCTCTACACATACACGCTGTGTAGCAAAAAGCGGTGATGGATTTTCTTTCCCAAAAGGCGCCAATCCTTTTAGTTCCTCTGCCAGTTTCATGTGAATCTGTGAAAAATCCAGTATTTTTTCAATACGTAATACTGGTGTCATTTCCTGTTCTGTCAGTTTGCAATCCTCATTGAGCCGCTGACGCAAGATAGGGATATTTTCATGGGGCAATGAAAGCCCTGCCGCCATGGCATGTCCACCAAATCGGGTAAACAATTCCCTGCAATTATAAAGTGCTTCAAAAATATGATAACCTTCAATGCTGCGTGCAGAGCCTTTTGCTCCTCCTTCCGCTTTTGTAATGAGGATAGTGGGATGATAATACTTGTCCTTGATGCGCCCTGCCACAATACCAGCAATGCTTTCATGGATTTCCCCATCATAGAGCACCAGCACTTTTTCCATGGGTGTTTCCTGCTGTTCCAACTGCTCTGTCAACCGTTCCACCGCCTGTGTGGTCATTTCTTTTCGTTCCTCGTTCAGCTGCATCAAATGACGGGCAATAGCACGGGCTTTTTCCGCATCTATTTCCCGAAACAGCTCTACAGCAATTCTGCCGCTTTCCAGACGCCCAGTGGCATTGATGCAAGGCCCCACCACAAATCCCAGATGGTATTCTGTAACCTGTTTATCAGACAAGCCTGTTTCTTCTAATAACACCCGAAGCCCCACATTGGTGGTATGCTGTATTTCCTGCAAGCCCAGCTTTACGATGGTGCGGTTTTCATCCAGTAAATCTACAATATCGCAGACTGTTGCCACTGCCGCAAAGCACAGCAATTCCTTTTCCAAAGGGTCACCGCCATAGCCAAACCGCCCCAACAGCAACAGCGCAAATTTATAGGAAATCCCAGCAGCACATAAAAAAGGAAAGGGATACTCGCAATCCCGTCGTTTTGGGTCGATAACTGCGTCCCCACTGGGCAGGATATCTTTCCAAGCACCTTCTTTTCCCTCTGTAAATGCTGGTTCATGGTGATCCAGTATGACCACTTCCATACCCAGTTCCTTTGCCAGCGCCACTTCTCCCATAGCGGCAATACCATTATCACAGGTGAAAAGCACCCCGACACCTTCTGCCGCCAGCTGTTCCACCGCTTTATTGTTCAGCCCGTAGCCTTCCTGCTGCCGATGAGGCACATAATAGGTCACTTCACCGCCGCATTTCTCAATGGCACGGCTCAGTATGGTGGTGCTCATGACACCATCCACGTCATAGTCTCCATAAACAGCAATTTTCTTTTCTTTTTTAATTGCCATGGTGATCAAATCCAGCCCTTTTTCCATATCCTGCATTTCCAGTCCATTGTACAGACTGGAAATATCAGGGTAAAGAAAATCATGGGTCTGTTTTCGGGAAAGCAGTTTCCGGTTGGCAAGGACAGCCGCCGTTGCCTGCTGGATGCCCATATCTTCTGCCATGGCTTTGATATCTACTTTTGTACGCTTCAATTGCCAGCGTTTCATGGCAATCCTCCTTTTTCTTTCATCACAAAAAAGGCTCTGCATCTCATTGGAAATGCAAAGCCTTTTCTTGATTTCCCATCAAACGGTATATGTAATACTTTTTCAATCAGTCTTTGGAAAAAGCGAAAATGGTCTGACTGCGGAACCATTCTCCCTGACGCAATACTACAGAAGGAAAATGTCCATAAGCTGTTGCATTGGGGAATCCCTGTGTTTCAAAGCAGAATCCGCTACGGCGGCCATATACGGCACCATTTTTCCCTTTTACGATACCATCCAAAAAGTTGCCGGAGTAGAACTGCACACCGGGCTGATCGGAATATACCGCCATACGGATGCCTGTTTCTTCTCCAACAGCTTCGGCACATTTGCGGACCATATCTTTCTGGTAACCATTGGGAATCCAGTTATGGTCATAACCACTGCCATTTTTCAGCTGCACAAAGTCCTCATCAATGCGTTCCATGATTTCATGGGATTCTCTGAAGTCCATAGGTGTGCCTTCCACAGAAGCAATCACACCAGTTGGCAGGCATTCGTTATTATTTTCTGTATAGAAATCCGCAAAAATCTGCACTTTCTGCTGTTCCAGTGTGCCTGCATCATGACCATTCAGATTGAAATAGCTGTGGTTTGTCAGATTCAGCACTGTATCAGTATCGCAGACTGCCTGATATTCGATAGCCAGACGATTTTCGTCATCCAGACGATACCGAACTTCTGTGCAAAGGGTACCAGGATAGCCTTCTTCTCCATTGGGGCTGGTATAACGCATGCAAAGGGTGTCATCTTCCACATCCGCTGTCCAAACTTTTTTGTCAAAGCCCATCTTGCCGCCATGAAGATGGTTTGCACCGTCGTTGCAGTAAAGCTCGTATTCCACACCATTGAGGACGAAACGCCCCTTGCCGATGCGGTTAGCAAATCTGCCTGCCACCGCGCCCATGAATTTGTCCTGGGCTTCATAATCCGGCATGGTGTCATAGCCCAGCACCACGTCTGTGCCAGCGAATTTCAAGGACTGCACCGCCGCGCCGTATGTGAGGATGGTGGCTTCTGTCCCCACACTGTTTTTCAGGGTAAAAGCAAAAACCGCTTCCCCTGTCTTTGTCTGTCCGAAAAGACGTTTTTTAATCTCCATATCCTTCTCTCCTTAAAAATATCAGTCATGTATCATCATTCTTGCCGCACCGTAAATGCCGGCATCATTTCCCAGTTCTGCCAATTTAAATTTTGTATTCTTCTGGGTGTGGAAAGCAAATGTACGGAAATATTCTTCAATGGGGTCTGTCAAAAATCTCCCCGCTTTTGACACACCGCCGCCAATGAGGATCAGTTCCATATCTGCCAACGCACAGCATCCAGCCAGCGCCATCCCCATGGTCTTTGCCATGAAGTCAAACACTTCCATTGCCAGTGTATCTCCTTCTTTTGCAGCGTCAATGACATCTTTTGTTGTCAGATCAGCTTTGGCACGCAAAATGGAAGGCACATTGCTTTCTGCCAGTTTTTTCTTCGCCAGACGCAGTATCCCCGTTGCAGATGTATACTGTTCCAGACAGCCGCGGTTTCCGCAGTTGCAAGGTTCTGTTTCCAGCGGATTGACGCAGATATGCCCCACTTCTGCCGCGCTTCCAGTGACGCCGCCATGGATTTCTCCGTTCAGAATCAGACCGCCGCCAATGCCTGTACCGATGGTGATCATCAGTACGTCTTTATATCCTCTGCCGCCGCCTTTCCAAACTTCTCCAAGGGCTGCCACATTAGCGTCATTTCCTGCTTTTACTTCAAAGCCAGTCAATGCTTTCAGTTCTTCTGTCACATGCATGACACCCCAGCCCAGATTGACGCAGTGATTTACCACACCATCCTCTGTGACAGGCCCGGGAACGCCGATACCTGCCCCTTTGACAGATGCTTTATCAATGCCCCGTTCTTTCATTTTTTCTTCCAGACTCGCAGCAACATCGGGCAGGATGGCTTTGCCGCCCTTTGATGTGTTGGTAGGGATTTCCCACTTCTCCACCAGTGAGCCTTCTGTGGTAAAGAGCCCGATTTTCACAGTGGTGCCGCCTACATCAATGCCAAAAACATATTCCATCTTTACACCTCATGTATATCTGATTTTTGCATACTGTCTGCTGACAGCGCAAATCCATTTTTCTGTCACTCGCAGACATTATACCATACTTTATGCAAAATGTCTTTGTGCAATCTCCATGAGTTCCATCCTATTGTGTTGCAACATTGATACAAATAGGGTATGTTTTTTCCTTTTCTTTACATGCTTATGCAGCAGCAATTTCGGACATGCCAAAAAGTTATTTTTCTCCAATTCCTTATAAAAAAGCCCCACAGACTATTTCACGTCTGCGAGGCTTACTTTCTAATCATCCATTACAATTTCTGATGGATAAAACTCATTTCTTTCTTGCAGTCTTCTCTTTCTTCCAGTTCCGGATGTTCTGCCAGATATTTTCTTGCACCTGTGCGGTTGGCTTCAGAAATCATGGCAAGGATCTGCAAAATATGGTAAAAATGTGCCAGCTCCGGATTCTGTCTTGCTCTGTCAAAGTCTTTTACCTTCAGCACCAGCAGTTTTCTTGCTGCTTCATCTTTATCCAGATGGAACAGTGTCAGACCCAGAGTAATATAATACTCCTGCGCCATAACAGGGTTTAACCCCTTAGGCGGCACTGTCAGCAAACGATTTTTTGCTGTTTCGTAGTCACCCTTTGCCATATATCCTTTGCCGATCTGAATCAGCAGCATTGCCTGCATTGCGCGGCTTTTCTGCCCCTGCAGGGCTTTTTCCATGGCTTCGATATATTTATCAGGTTCCTGCTCCATCAAAGGATTCATATCCTTGATTTCTTTTTCCAGATCCTGGAGGTACTGCCGATTTACAAATACACCGCCTACAAAAAAGCCTGCGATGATGATGCCGTAAATCCCCCAGAATGCTTCACCCAAAGCACCTGTTGTCTGCAGCCAAATGGCAGCAATCAAAAACACCAGCAGAAGTGCCCAATAGATTTTCTTTGCTTTCATAGTAATTCTCCCAACCTCTTTCTTCCACATAAAACGATTAATCACGCAGAAGGATACCACAGCCAGCGCCTAAGTGCAAGGGTTTTTCCAAAAAACATAGGACTTTACAGGCTTTTTTTCAAAATCTCACCTTTGTCAATGGCTTCCTCCAGCAACGCGCCGATTTCTCCCATCAATTCTGTGCAGTCCAGTTTCCCTGCCGAAAGAGTCGGACAATCCATGGCGCCATATTTTTCCTGAAAAGCCAAAAGGAAAAATAACCGTCGTTTTTTGGCTTCTTCAGGTTCAAAAAGAATCCCCAGCACCATGATGGCAGCCACCAACGCACTACAGATGCCGCCGATGCCAAAGCCGCTGCACACAGCACCGCAGCTGTCAATCAATTCTTTTGACAAAGGAAAACCATACACATCCGACGCTGCCCGTAATAATCCCAAAGAGCAGTTTTCCCCAGCTCTGCAATACGCCATTGTTTTTTCTTTCATCTGCTTTCACCTCCATATCCTCCTGCCTTATGATATGGAAAAATGCTGATTTTGTCCCACGCCCCTTGACAAAATGCACTATGCACACTATACTGTATATGTCATAATTAGTTTGATTTCCAACTATTTTGTCAAAGGATGTGTTTCCATGATTCATGAAGAACTGCATTATCTGCTGCTTCTGGCATTCCATCATTCCAACAAAGCCATCGTGCGCCAAACTGCAAAAGGAGATTTGCTGCCCGGACAGCCCAAAATACTGAAATTCCTCTGGGAGCACCCAAACTGCACCCAAAAAGACGTTTCGCAAGGTTGTGTTTTGGACAAGTCTACTGTCACCAGTTTGGTCACACGTATGGAAAAAAATGGGTATCTTACAAAACTTCCAGACCCTTCCGATCGTCGCAATCACCGTCTTTCTCTCACGGACAAGGGGTATACACAAGCCATTGCAGTCAGAGAAGTCTGCGCTTCTGTAAACGACACCGCATGGAAGGGCATTCCGCCGGATGAACAGGAACAATTCCTCAATACATTCCACAAAATCCTGCAAAATCTTGAAACATTGGAGGATGTAACATGAAAAAACTCTTTTTCCGTTATTTTTGGTTTATCATCGGCATCATCACCAATTCCTTCGGCATTGCCTTTATCACCAAGGCAAATTTGGGTACTTCTCCCATTTCCAGTGTGCCTTATGTGCTGAGTTTTCGATTTCCCCTGAGTTTTGGTGTCCTCACCTTCCTGCTGAATGCATTGTTTATTGTGGGGGAAATCCTGCTGCTGCGAAAAAACTTCCAGCGGCATCAATATTTGCAAATTTTAGTCAATGTCATCTTCAGCGCCTTTGTTGATATCAGCATGATCATACTGACCAATTTTGTGCCTGTGCATTTTTTTAGCCAGTTCATTTCCTTGATCATCGGCTGTGCCATTCTGGCATTGGGCATCTGTATCGAAGTGGCTCCCAACGTATTGATGGTACCTGCAGAAGGTCTGGTAAAAGCCATCGCTCTTACACGAGGTAAAAAATTCGGTACCGTGAAGATCATTTTTGATACCACTATCATCGTAACCGCAGGCTGTCTTTCCCTGCTATTCTTCCATAAGTTCCAAGGGCTTGGCATCGGCACCATCATCTCCGCTTATATGGTGGGCAAGTTCGTAAATATCTATCACAAGCATTTGCATATACTGAAAAAAATCCCTACAGGTGCCTAAAACCTATACATCCAACAATAAAAAAGGTATGTATCTTCCCCATTGGCAGAAAATACATACCTTTTTATACTTTCTTACATAAACTCAGGCACCGCAAGCCCCTTCCATTTCATCCTCCGCCACCAGCTTGGTTGCCATAGGACGATATTTACCGCTTTCCCAGCGATGATTCTGGCTGTGAATCCACAGATAGCATGCCGCTGTAAAGATGGCACCTACAATGAAGGAAACCAAACCTTCATTGATCACGGGCACAAAGGGGGCAACCACAAAGTAGCCAAGTACCAGACCAAGCACCAGACCTACAAAAGGAATGCCATACATAATCAAAACCGCATGCATGAATGCATTATCCTGCAATTCCAGTTCTACCCAGTCTCCTACTTCTGCTTCACAGAGGTTCTGGGCTTCAATGTCCATATCGTTTTCCATCATACCGCTCAGGCACGCACGGCATTCGCCGCAGGCTTCCTTACGGACGATGTGAACAGTTACAAATCTGCCCTTGGTTTCTGTAACCAAACCTTTCATAATCTATTCCACCTTTCTGTATCCAAACCCGTATTTACGGGTTATTTTGTTTTATGACTCAAGATATTGTACCATAGGCACATCATAAAGAAAAGTGATTTTTGCACAGAAAAATTAATTTTCCCTTTGTTTTATGGCTTTTTGTTCATACAATCGGAAAAAGAAATTTTTCAACAGCGCTCCAAGTGGCACCGCGAACAAAAGTCCCCAAAATCCAAAAAATCCACCAAAGACTGCCAAGGATAACAGCACCAGCACAGGATGGAGTTCCACACGGCTGCCTACCACTCGTGGTACAATGACTGCGCTGTCCAGCTGCTGCAAAAGCAGGATAGCAATGGCGGCATACACTGCACGCATAGGGTCTGAACTGAATAATCCTGATAACACTGCAAGGAAAAATGCCACTGCCGCACCGAAGTAAGGAATAAGGTTAGAAAAACCGGAGAATATGCCAATGAGCACACCATAAGGAATTCCAATGACCCAAAAAGTTCCGGCAAAAAGCGCCCCCATAATGGCTGCATCCACCAATTGTCCACATAGATACCCTATGACCACCTGGTATACCTCCGCAAAAAAACCAGAGATTTTTGTGGTTCTGCCCCCTCCTAAAAACACTTTGCCCACCTGCCCCAGAAAGAACAGGACATTTTCTTTTTCCGCCAGAAAATAAAATGCTGCCGCAAAGCCAATGGCTGCATTGAGAATCTGACCGCCAGCCTCCGGCAATGCCCCTGCCACTCCCATCACACCATTTTCTATGGCTGTGCTGACTTCCGTCACTGCCGTTGTCAAAATACCCTCGGCATTTTGCAGCAGGCCATATTCCGCCAGCTTTAACTGGAGCAGCACCAGCCAGTCTCCTGCCTGCCGTACAAAATCCCCTGCCTGCTGTGCCAGACTTTCCAAATCTGCTGTACCCACCCCATGGATGATGCCATAGAGCAGCAGCGCAATGCCACCCAAAACCAGCAGATATGTGATACCTGTGCCTACCCGTCTGTTTTTTACTTTCGCCTTCTTTTTCGCACTTAAGTGCTTTTCATAGACCTTTTGCCAGAATGCCACCAGTGGTTCCAACACCACAGCAATGGCAACAGACCAGAAAAAAGGCGCAAAAACGGCGAGGACATGCCTCGCCGTTTCCAATATGACATTTTTCGCAGCGGAAAGATGAAAGACCACAGCCCCCAACAGTACCAAAACACCTGCTGTCAGAATCACATGAAATCCAATTTCCAGATATTTTCTGTTCCATGGCAGCCGCAATTGTCATTCTCCCTTTCTGCCTTTTTATTTCATTTCTTTCAGAGCTTCTTTCAGGAAATCCCATGTACGCACGGTGGAAGAAATAGAAAGACGTTCTTCCGGTGTATGCACGTCAAACATGTTAGGGCCCAGAGAAACCATATCCAGCCAAGGCATTTTTTCCGCAAACAGACCACATTCTACACCAGCGTGGATAGCTGTCAGTTTGGGTTCTCTGCCTGTAGCTTTACGGTAAGCATCCTGCAGCAGCACCAGCAGTTTGGAATCATCACTATATACCCAGCCGGGGTAATCATTGCTGCTTTCTACCGCAGCACCGCAAAGCTGTGCAATGGTTTCAATCTTTTTGCAGATCACTTCTTTTCTGGAGGCTACCGCACTGCGGACAGCACTGTCGAAGTGAACGCCTTTTTCATCTGTGCGCACAACACCAATGTTGCTGGAGCTTTCTACCAGACCTTCAATGTCCATACTCATAGTTTCCACACCAAAGGGAATCAGCAGCAGAATGGAAATAACATAATTTTTTGTTCCTTCTGTCATAACTTCTGTCACTGCTTCATTTGCTTTTTCCCATGTGATAATCATATCCGTTTCGGTGCGGTGATATTCCTGCTTAAGCATTTTTTCCATTTCCGCAACGATTTTTTCTGCTTCTTTTGCAGCGTCTGCTGTCATAGTCAGTACAGCATCTGCTTCTCTGCAGATAGCGTTGTCCATTTTGCCGCCGTCTACGCGTACCAAAGAGTAAGCCACTTTGCTCTGGAGTGCATCCAGCAGTCTGCCCATAAGTTTGTTTGCGCTTGCACGCTGCAAATTGATGTCACTGCCGGAATGGCCGCCTTTCAGTCCTCTGATCTGCAGTACATAAGCTTCTTCGCTGGCTTTCACAGCTTCTTTTTCCACAGGCAGTGTTACCTGTACTCTTCTGCCGCCGCAGCAGCTTACCAAGAATTCGCCTTCTTCTTCAGAGTCCATATTGATAAAGTAAGTGCCTTTCAGATCGGAAACATCCAATGCTTTTGCACCGTCCATACCTGTTTCTTCGTTGGTGGTGAATACTGCTTCCACAAAAGGATGTTCCAGTGTTGTGCTGTCCAGTACCGCCAGCATATACGCAACAGCAATACCGTTATCCGCGCCCAAAGTTGTGCCTTTTGCACGGATCATATCACCGTCGATTTCCAACTGAAGGGGATCTTTTGTGAAATCATGTTCCACACTGCCCAGTTTTTCGCATACCATGTCGATATGTCCCTGGAAAATCACGCCGGGAGCCTGTTCATAGCCAGGTGTGGCAGCTTTTTTCACCACCACGTTATCTGCGGCATCTCTGCGGCATTCCAGTCCTCTTTCTTTGGCAAAATCCATGATATACTGCGCCAGTGCAGCTTCATTGCCGCTGCCATGAGGGATTTTTGTGATTTCCTCAAAAAAATAAAATACTTTGTCTGTACCCAAAGCATCTAAAACGCCCATTGTTCGTTCCTCCTTATATTTTGTTTCTTTGTCAAACAACTCTATGGTATCACTCTTTTTCCATTCTGTAAACCATTGCCGCCTTCCTTTTGCCCATAAAAAAAAGAAAACCACAAAAGCAGCTAAACTCCTTGTTTTCTTAATGGGAAATCTTCAGAAAAAACACACCTAACAAACCCTATAAAAATAAGAAAGCCGGAATCCTTTATATAATCAGGATTTCAGCTTGCTTTGTTTTCTTATGAAGAACTTCTCTTTTGTAGTTTTCCTGCTTCTGATCATTTTCATTCAGAAACATCATATTTTTTTATGAATGTCTCTAAGTCCTCAAAATCCGCCATACGCCCTTTGATTTCATCATGAGACCAGTTCCACCATTGAATCCGTTCCAATGCAGCAATGATGTCATCAGAAAAGCGCATACGAATTTTCTTTGCCGGCACACCTGCCACCACTGTGTAGGGCGGTACATCATGGGTCACAACGGCACCACTGCCAACAACTGCCCCATTGCCGATATTCACCCCCGGCATGACTGTCACGCCATGCCCCAGCCACACATCATTGCCGATGTGCACACGGGATTCCTTCCGCCATGCGAAAAACGCCTCATCATCTTCCCCGAAGCCAAACTGTTTCCGCCGGTAAGTAAAATGGTGCTGTGCCGGACGGGTATAGGTAGGGTGATTACCTGGATTGATGCGCACAAAACTTGCGATGGAACAGAATTTTCCAATATCTGCCGCAAAAATCTGATTATATCCTGCGCAGTAGGTGTAATCCCCAAAGGTCACATCCTCCAGCTGGCTGTGTGCCTGCACCTGTGTATATCGACCCAGTTTGGTATCAATAAGTACCACATCTTCTTCCACATTGTCATATTCTTTCAGCACAAAGCCTCTACCCCACTTTCTTCCGCCAGATATATCCCCAAATCCGGTGAAGCTTTTTCATATTTTCCATGAAAATCACTGCCTCCCGTCAAAAACAAGCCGTACACATCCGCATATCTGCGGATTTTTTCACGAGCCTCCTCGTTATTTGCAGGATGATTCAGTTCCAGACCTTTCAGACCTGCCTCCACCAGTTTTGGAATCAGGCAATCATTCTTCTGCTGTCCGCTATGGGCAAGAACAGCCTTTCCGCCAGCTGCCGTAATGACTCGAACGGCTTCGTAAGGATCCAGATACTTGATGTCAAAATGGCAAATGCCATTATTTTTGAATACACGCTGGTAAAATTCGCCGAACATATCCGGCGCCTGCCCTGTCTGTACCAGATATTCCATGATGTGCTGTTTATAGATATACTTTCCATCTGCCCGACGGATTTTGTCCAGATCCACATGATAGCCATGCTCCTGCAAAACGGCAATCTGCTTCATTGAATTTTCATGTCTGGCTTTCAAAAGGGGATGTACAAAATCCTCCACCAATTCCACATCCTGAATGTCATATCCCAGAATATGCACCCGTTTATCCACCGTATAGTCATAGGCAGAAATCTCAATGCCCGGAATCACTTTCACAGGCAGCCCCTCAGGAATCTGAGAAGCATGAGAGAGTGTATCATGGTCTGTCACTGCAATGACATCCAGACCATTTTTCGCTGCCATCTCTGCCAGCTCTCCAATGGTATAGCTGCCATCAGAAACGCGGGAATGCATATGTAAATCTGCTTTGATCATTGGAACGTCCCCTCCGAAATATTGAATACCTTGTCACACAATCCATCCATAAATTCCAAGTCATGGAAAATACCGATCATACTGGTGCCTTTTTCTTTCAGCTGCATGAGCATGTCTTTTACCAGAAGCTTTGTTTTGTTGTCCAAAGACGCTGTAGGTTCATCCAGCAGCATCAGTCTGGGCTGTTTTACCATGGTATGGGCAAGATTCAGACGCAGGCGTTCCCCACCGGAAAATGTATTGGGGTACAAGTCCCACAGAGGCTCCGGCAGACGGAAATATCGCAGCATGGCTTCTGCTTTTTCTTTCGCTTCCGCCGCATCCACACCTCTTTCCAACAGGGCATTCATCACATGTTCTCTAGCTGTGGTACGGGGCATCACATTCAGAAACTGGGAAACATAACCGATTTCATTTTTCCGCAGGAACAAAATCTGTCTTTCCGGTGCTGTAGTCAACTCCACTTCCCCAAAGGCTTCACTCTGGTAAGTGATTTTTCCGGTGGATGCCAGATAAGTGCGATGAATACATTTTAATATGGTAGATTTTCCGGCGCCGGACAGCCCTACAATACCAATAAACTGTCCCTGTTCCAAAGTAAAGTTAATATTCTGACAGGAATGGATTTCTTTCTTTGCGTTATGCAGATAAAAATTCTTTGCCAGATTTTCGATTTTCAGAATTTCCATAATTACCTCCTGTATTCCACCCGAGATGTGGTACGTCCATCTACCAGCACATGGGTGATGACGGGATAGCCGTCCAAAACATCAATGATGAGCAAATCCGCTTTTTTCCCAGGAGCGATAGAGCCATAGTCCTCTGCCACTCCCACTGCCTTTGCCGGATTCAGCGTTGCTTTCTGAACCATCTGGGGCAGGTCGATGCCTGCTTCTTCATGCATCTTGAATACGCCATGAAGAATTGCCGGTGGATAGTAATCGGAACAAAGGACATCTGCACAGCCTGCCTCAATGGCTTCTGCCGCAGACATATTGCCGGAATGGCTGCCGCCCAGCAGGATATTGGGTGCACCTACAACGGTATAAAATCCTAAACTTCTGGCTTCTTTTGCTGTTTCAATATTGATGGGGAATTCACTGATATCTACGCCAATTTTTTCATTGATCTGCAATTTTTCTTTTGTATCATCGTCATGAGAAGCCACCGCAATGCCATTAGCATGGGCAAGCTCACAAAGTTCTTTCATTTGCGCAAAAGAAAGAACTTCTTTGTGGTTCTGTTTTTCCAGCAGTTCCGCAAATTCTTCTTCCTTGATTTCCCGGTTCTGGTATTTTTCCAGCACTTTGTAGTACAAATCCAGATTGCGGTACTGTCCCTGTCCGGGAGAATGATCCATAAAGGAAATTTCGTCAATCATTTTCTTTTCGATCATCTCTTTGGCAATGCCGTAAGCGCCAATATTGTCGATTTCCAAACGCAGATGGAAACGATGGTGGATCAGGTGATTTCTTTCGTGGATGTCTCGAATGAGGTCAGCAATCTTCCGCACATTTTCCTGAGTGCGCAGAGGAGATTTGCCAAACATTTCATCTTTATATAAAGAAAGGGAATGGTAAATGGTGGTGATGCCCAAGTGAAGCAGTTCCCTTTCGCATTCTTTCAACGCCAATTCAAAATCAAATTTTGCCGTAGGTCTTGGCAAAATAAACTGCTCAATCTTATCAGAATGTATATCGATAAAGCCGGGTGTCACATAACGCCCATGGGCATCAATGACACGTTCTGCTTCAGGCACTTCATCGGAAAAGCCCAAAATGCGGTCTCCTTCGATGAGCAGTACCTTTCCTTCCAAAATGGAATCTTCCAGCACAATACGGCCGTTTTTAATTGCAATCACGATGTTTGTTACCTCCTTACAACAATGAGTGAACCAGCTGCTGTGTATAAGCATGCTGAGGGTCTTCCAAAATCTGGTCTGTCAGTCCGCTTTCGATGATTTTCCCATCCAGCATAACGATGGTGCGGTCTGCCAGCATACGAATGACCGCCAAATCATGGGAAACCAGCAAAATGGAAATGCCATATTTCGCTTTGATCTTACGAATCAAATCCAGTACGCGTGCCTGTACAGACAAGTCCAGACCTGTGGTGACTTCGTCCAACAAAAGCAAAGAAGGATTATTTGCCAGTGCTTTGGAAATCTGCACACGCTGCTGCATACCGCCGGAGAAGTTTTTCGGTGCTTCTTTCATACGGGAAGTGAGGATTTCCACTGCTTCCAGCAGTTCTTCCGCTCTGGCTGTCATTTGCCCTGCGTTTCTGCTGCCGGCAGCGATGATTTTTTCCGCGATGTTGGATGCGGCAGAATAGTCCATCCGCAGCCCTCTGACGGGATTCTGGTACACCATACCCATAATGTTGTTGCGGATTTTTCTTTTTTCCAATGGACTTGCGTCCCAGATATTCTTTTTGCCTTCGCCGTAATTCTGCAAATATGCCTTGCCTTCTGTGGGAATCAGGTCAAAATACAGGCTCTGCATCAATGTAGATTTGCCGGAACCGCTTTCCCCAACGATACCCAGCACTTCCCCGGGATAAACCTCCAGAGAAATATCATTTGCTGCCCAAACAGTGCCGCAAACGGTGCAGCGATTTTTTTCCAGATGATCTTTGCAGTGAGGGCAGCCTTCGCCATAGCGCATAGTCAGGTGTTCCACCTGCAAAACGGGTGTTTCTGCCATTATCCTCGTACCTCCTTACAATAAGATGTGTCGGAGCACTGATAATATCTTTCCCCCGTCACAGCGTCATAAATTTCGTCCAGATAGGTGTCTGTACTGCCGCACAGACGGCATTTATTGCCTTTGAAGCTTTCTTTTTCAAAGGGCACATCGTCAAATGCCAGAGAAACCACTTTGGTATGAGGTGGAATTGCATAAATCTTCTTTTCACGCCCTGCCCCAAACAGATACAGACACTCTGCTTCATGGAGTTTTGGATTGTCAAACTTGGGAATGGGGCTTGGATTCATGATGTAGCGATCTTCCACCATACAGGGATATTCTGTACTGATGGTGACTTTGCCGTATTTCACCAGACTTTCGTATAACTGGAGCCAGATGGGTGCATAATCCAGTTCCGCATGCATCCGTTTTGTCACTTCTTCTTTGGGTTCTACAATACGCAGCGGTTCGGGAATGGGTACCTGCAATACCAGAATCTGGTCATTGCGCATGGGTACTTCCGGCACACGGTGACGAGTCTGCACAATGGTGGCATCCTGTGTCCGAGTGGTACAAGGCACATTGGTGCACATCTTCACAAACTTTTTGATATTCACTGCATTGACGCTCTCGTCACTGCCTTGGTCGATAACTTTCAGTGTGTCATCAGGACCAATGAGTGATAATGTCAGCTGAATGCCGCCAGTACCCCAACCTCTGCCAATGGGCAGTTCCCGAGAAGCAAAGGGCACCTGATAACCGGGAATGGCTACAGCTTTTAATATGGAACGGCGAATTTCCCGTTTGGAGCCTTCATCCAGAAAGGCGTAATTATAACTGTCAATCATGATTGTTTTCCCTCCGTGTTTTTCTGACTGCATCCAATTTGGACTGGAATGTGACATAGTGCGGCAGTTTCAAATGAGAAATGAAGCCGTTCATTTCCAAGCTGTCCCCATGCATCAGCACAAATTCCTCATCCTGTGTGGGATAATCGCCGCCGGCATCCAGTTCTCTGTCGATGACCGCCATGGCAATGGCTTTGTTTTCGTTTCTGCCAAAAACAGCACCATAACCACAAGCCAGCTTCAAAGCGTCTTTATCTTCTGCTTCGTTGAACACTTCCACTTCTGTCAGCATCACTTCCCCAATCCACAGGGCTTCGCCTTCCTGCTGCAAATAAGGGATTTCCAGTTCTACATAACCGGTACGCAGTTCCCCAACAGTAGGATGCACCTGACCGAAGCCACGGAGCACGGAATAAGCCAAACCGGAAATAAAACCTGCATCCGCTCTTGTCAGTGTCTGCAATCTGGCACTGCGGCTAGCAGGAAATTCCAGCAGATTTTCCGTTACATCATAGGGAGGTTCCTCATTGATGGGGAAACGCTCGATGAGCCCTTCTGTTTTCAGTTCATCGGATACACGACCGCAAGCTTCCATGGGAACAGGTTCCTGTCCTTCTACCATTTCTTCCATACGATGATGCAGTTTTGCCGCATCTTCATTTTTCAAATCGAAATGCATCAAGCGGTGGGTATAGTCATAAGTGGCGCCCAAAATCTGACCGCCTTGTATATCTTTAAACGCGGCAGAGATACGGCGCACAATGCGCATGTTTTTCGTATCTGCCACATAGGTGTCGTAAGAACGCTTCAGTGTGGAACGGTAAGCACGCAGCAGAAATACTGCTTCTTCCACAGAGCCTTCGCACTGTTTCAGTGCCAATGCCGCATATTCTTTGGCATACAGACCTGCTTCACTCATGACACGGTCTACCAGCAGGCTCATTTTTTCCTGGATCACTTCCAGTTCCACATCTTTTTCCGTTTTGCTGCGGTAAAAATCCAACAGCGCAATGCTGGCTGCGATGGCTTCCTCGCCGCCGGATACTGCTACATAAGCCATATTATTTATCCTCCTTCTTGACCATTCTGGGAATGCAGAACAGTTCCCCTTCTGGGGATACAAAAATCATGTCTACCCCCTGAGGGTATTCATATGCCTGTTCTGCACGCAAACGAAAGGCTTCTTCCAACACCACCGGGCTTTGGAATGTTTCCACTCCATCCACACCAGGACCGGAAATGCTGCAAGGTACATTTCTTTCCCCACTGCACCCAATGATGAGGGTTGCAGAGGTGTGGGGATTTTCCAAAGTGCCTCTTTTCGCCTTTGCAAAGGCTTCCAGCAGATGTTCTTCTTCTGTTACGAAAACATAATCCGCTTCTTCCAGTGTCTTTTTTTCTGCATGAGTCAGCAAAAGGATCTGTTCATCCAGCTCTGTATGTCCAAAGGTATAAAAACCTGTATTTTTATCCAAAAGTGTCATGGCAAGAGTCAGCATTTCTGGTTTGCTGCCATAGAGTTTTTCTGCGCCTTCCTGAATAGAAACCACACGGGAAGGGTTTGCCATGGCATCCAGCAGCAAACGAAATGTTTTTTGTGTATCAAATATATCGTCAAATGTATGTAACTGTTTCATCATCAAGCCTCCGGTGTCACGGTTGTAAAGTTGACCATTGTCTGCATAAACATGGCATTTTCTTTTTCCACTCTGGTCTGCTGTGCTTTTTCCAGCTCTACCAGCAGCCCTTCATCTGTAAAGACGCCTTTGTTGCATGCCGCGTCAATGATGGCCATATCCAGTACTTTTTCAAAATCATCCCCCATGATAACTGCCATGCCTTTTGTGCCGCCCAGACACACAATGGCTTCGCAGACGATGACTTCCCCCAGAAAGAATAAGGTTTCTTTCACAGGGTCACGCATCTTAATCATGGTCAGTGATTTTTCCGGTGCTTTGATCACAGTCACCTCATATTGTTTTCTGATTTTTTCCGCCATTTGCCGCACTTGGGCAGCATGAGCTTTTGCCAATATTTTGGATAATCTCCGTTTTTCCATTTTGTTGTTTCCTTTCTTATTTCACATACGCTTTGATGCGTGTAGATACCATTTCCAGCAGGACAACGGCAATAACGACGATGTATGTCAGCATGCCCATTTCCTGTAAGTCAAAGTAGAAACTGCCTGCCATAAACAGATTAAAGCCAATGCCGCCTGCACCTGCAGCCGCACCCATAGCAACGGCATTGGTGAAATTGATCTCAAACCGCATGAATGTCCATGCCACCATGGAAGTGATGGTAGAAGGCACAATTGCCTGAAAGACGATTTGCCAGTAACTTGCCCCGTTTGCTTTCAGGGCTTCGATGATACCCGGCTCGATTTCTTCAATGGATTCCGCATAAGCCTTTGTCAGATAGGCAAAGCTGTGGAAAGTCAAACCTACTACTGCTGCCACAGAGCCAAGTCCGGCAGATACGGCAAAGATCAATACCCACAGAACTGTAGGTACAGCACGCACCACAGCAATAAAACTTTTGATGCCATTGACCATGCGAGAGCTGGCAATATTTCTGGCACAGAGCAGCGAGCAGAAAAAGGCAAAAAACGCACCGATGATGGTAGAAAGAATCCCCAGACAAAATGTCACCAAAAGCTGGAATAACACACTTGTGAGCGTATCTCTTGTCAGTTCAGGTTCCAAAAATACAGTCTGGATGTTCTGCAAGGTAGCCTGCACCGCTCCTGCAAAGTCGATATTCTGATAATCAAATGTAGCAAAAGCCACCACCGTCAGACCCAGCAGTGTTACCATAAGGGCCTGAAGGGCATAGCGGCTTTTATTTTTTGCCTTGATCTTGATTTTTCCTTTTCCGGTACGCTCCATGATCTTTTCCAGGTCCAAGGAAATGGTTGTACCCGGCTGCAATACTTTTTCAGACATTACAAAATCACCTTCCTAATTTTGTTGGATACGCCTTCAATGATCAGTACCAGCACCACAATGGAAAGTACCACCAGACTGGCAGAAGAAAAATCCAACCGTTTATAATACAAATCAAAAAGATAACCAATCCCTGTGGCTGTCAAAATGCCGATAAGGGTGGAACTTCTGATATTGGTTTCGATCATATACAATACCCATGTGATGACACCGGGCAAAGAGGATGGCAAAATCCCCTGAAATACTACATGGATGAATCTGCCGCCAGTAGCTTCCAGCGCCTCCACACAATTGGAGCTGACCTCGTCAATGGTTTCAATGAAGGCTCGAGTCAACAGACCGAATGTGGTAAAGAATAATGCAAAAAATCCTGTCAGGATGTTCTGCCCAAAGGAGAACATCAGCAGCATTGCCCAAACAACATCGGGTACATTCCGAAAAAATGCCGCTACAATACGCACCAAGCGATTGATGCTCCAATGGATTTTGGTAATGCCTGAACCAAGCAGACTAAAGAAAAAAGCGCAGATGCCTGCCAAAACCGTTACAGCTACGGACAGCAGCGCTGTTTCCACCAGTTTATCCAGAATCTTAGGCAAACGTTCCATGGCACCTTCATCGGGAATCAGATTGGAAAAAATCCAGTAAAGTGCGTCAGGAAAAGACTGGATGCCTTCTGTCAAATGGAACTGGGTCACTAAAGATGCACCGCAGAAGATCAATATCAGACTCAAAAAAACAAGGGTATATGTCATTTTTCTTTTTTGGAAAATGTCCATGGTTTTTTCCATTATGCTCACCTCTGTAAATCCATAATCAAATCATTGGCAGAGGACTGATAAATCTGCTGAATGATTTCTTTTGTCAAATTTTCGGCAGGACCGTCATATACGATTTTCCCGCCGGAAACCCCGATGATTCTCTCGGAATATTTGATAGCTACATCAACCTGATGCAGGTTCACCAGACAGGTGATGCCTTTTGTCCGGTTGATTTCCTGCAGCTGGTCCATGATGACTTTGGACGCTTTGGGATCCAAAGATGCGATGGGTTCATCGCAAAGAATCATTTTGGGTTTCTGCATAATGGCTCTGGCGATGCCTACGCGCTGTTTCTGTCCGCCAGAAAGTTCGTCGCAGCGCTTATATACCTGATCTGAAAGCCCCATTTCCTGAATGATACGGAAAGCTTCCTTTTTTTCTTCTTCTGTATAGTGTCCTGCCATACCGCTGATGGCAGATTTTTTCCCCAGACAACCGTGGAGTACGTTTTCGATGACGCTCAGTCGTTCCACCAGATTATAATGCTGGAAAATCATACCGATTTTCGCCCGCATCTGACGCATCTCCGCTTTGCCTGCCTGTCGTACATCGTGTCCATCAAAAATAATGGTCCCTTCAGACGCATCAACCAGACGGTTGATGCATCTGAGCAGCGTGGATTTCCCAGCGCCGGAAGGACCAATGATGGATACGAATTCGCCTTTTTCTATGGAAAACGTAATGTCACTCAATGCCTTTGTGACATTGTCATAAGATTTGCTTACGTTTTGAAATTCCAGTAATGCCATGCTTTTCTCCTCCATCGTTTGCTGTTTTTCATTCACCCAGGTCACGGATGGGGTCAAACCAGGAATCGTCTACCAGGACAAATCTTTCATTTTCAGATTTTTCAAACATACCTACATTTTCAGAATCTTCAGGAACAAAGATTACTTCGTTGTTTGCCACTTCGTCAGATGTGAACAGATCCTGAATTGCTTTTACATCTGCAGGGTCCAGTGCTTCGGAGTTGTAAGCGAAAGGTCCGTTCAGTACAGGTGTAGACTGGATAACGACGAATTCTTTGCCTGTTACAGTATCAAAAGGTGCGCTTGCGTCGCTGTTGATGGTATAAACAGAACCGGTTGTGTTTGCTTCGCCTTCGGTGCAGGATGCATAAGGTGCGATTTCTGTATCACAGAATGCTGCAACATCAGCTTTGCCGGACAGCAGGTTAAATGCAGAACCCTGATGAGAACCACCGAAAAGTACCTGAGAGAACAGTTTGCCTTCGCCGCCTTCGATCAGGTCATCTTCTGTCAGATTCTGGTCTGCGAAGTGAGAAATGATAGAGCTTGTGGGTACTTTAAAACCGGATGTGGAGCTGTTAGAAACGAAGGACATGCGTTTGCCTGCAATGTTGTCGATGCTGTAGCTGTCACCGTCTGCATATTCGCCTTCTTCGCCTTTGTTGACTGCCAGAAAGCTGTAGTATTTTGCGTCATCCAGTGTGCCGGAAGCACCAGAGTTTACAAACAGAGGCAGGATTGCATCATTGGCGTTTTTCGCTTCGATATAGCCCTGTGCGCCCATGAAACAGATCTGTGCTGTACCATTTGCCAGAGATTCAATGGCAATTGCGTAGTCTGTTGTCAGTTTCTGTTCAACTTTTTTGCCGGTTGCTTCTTCAATCAAACGAGCGTATTCGCTGCGAGCAACATCGTAGTCTTCTGCGGATTCATTGGGATACCATACCAGTGTGATGGTGTCCGCATATTCGCCTGTGCTTTCAGCCGTCTGAGAAGTTTCTGTGCTTTCTTCTGCTGCCGGTGCACCGCATCCCGCAAATACAGATGCAGCCAGTGTCGCTGCCAACGCTGTGGTCAAAAGTTTCTTAAATTTCATACTTCATTCTCCTTTTTGATTGTTTGCTTATTTATGATGAGAGCTGATCGCTCACACAATGACAGTATAAAGTTTTAGAAAAAGAGCTACCATCAAGCTCCTGTTATTTTTTCTTAAAGAAATCCCATAAAAATCCCGATCAATGTTAAAGATATTTTTTATGTACCATCAGAGGAAAATATTTGTCCATTGCAGTATTTTTCAACGGTTGCGCCTTTTTTTCTAAAAAAACAAAAGTGTTTTGAAAAGCTTTCTTAAAATCTTTGTATAAACTGAAAAAAATCCATATGAAATTTTAAATTCTGTATCACAAATTCCTTCTAAAAGAAAACCCCCTTTTGGAGAGATTATCTTTCCAAAAAGGGGTTCTTTTTTCTTATTGCTTTATGCCGGAATGCTTAGCTGTGTTTCTTTTCAGCCATCATTTTTTCCTGTGCTTCGATCATTTTCTTAACCATATAGCCGCCTACATAGCCGTTCTGTGCGGATGTCAGGTCGCCGTTGTAACCTTTTTTCAGAGGCACGCCGATTTCATTTGCCACTTCGTATTTGAACTGTTCCAAAGCGGCTCTTGCCTCAGGTACGTTTACTTTGTTGCTTGTAGAAGATGTGTTGCTCATGGTTAAAAACCTCCTTCAAAAAAACTGTTTGTTTGGTGTTGCAATGTTAGTATGACACAGACGGATTTTATTATGTCAGGTACATATTGGCACAAAAATTGCATAAATTTTGAAAATATATTTTTCAAAAGAAAAAGGCATGACAGTTAGGAGTATCTTCATAAAAAACAAAGAAAGCCAAAATCCTTATCATCATAAAGGATTCCAGCTTTCTTATGATATTGAGATTTTATTTGATATGTTTTCTTAAGGGGAAGTTGCTTTCTGTCATACCTTTTCCCATATATAGATTATACAATAGGATTTTTCACAACGCCCCATTGATCCTGTATTCTTACCACCGCATATCCATCTTGGAATCTTCCCGCCTCATCAAATATAGGAGAAATGACCATTTTTCCCGTTTCGTCTATATAGCCATATTTTTGTGTCTTTTCATCTAATTCAGCAGAAAGCCCTTCTGAAAGACTGAAAAGCAGATTACCCTGTTCCATGGAAACTTCCCCGTTCTTATCATAATAACGATCAACTCTATCCGTTTCACCAGAAGGCAGCATCACAAACTGGGATATATGCAAACAATCCTCACAACTACCATAAAACTCTCCTGACTGATCTGCAATTTTCCTAACTTTTTCACCTTTTGTATTGATGAGCCATACTGGGCCGTTTTCTTCTTCCCGTACAAAAGCTGTACCTTCGCTGAAATTGGATGCCCATACATACTGCGGTGCAATGACTTCTTCTCCCTGAAGGTTGATATAGCCATATCCCTGTTCTGTCTGTACCAAAGCCATACCATCCTGAAAACTTTTACAAGACTTGTACTTGGGCTCTACAACATAGTTTCCTTTCTTGTCAATGTACCCTTTTTTTCCTGTTTCTAAATCGCGAACAACTGCTCGTTCTTCAGCAAAGTATCCACCATCGGCAAATTGCAGAGGAATCTGCAACGTTCCATTTGCATCAACATAGCCTTCCACCGTCTGACCATCCTTTTCGTCACTTACGCATGCCAGCCCTTCCTCAAAATCACCTATGGAATCATAAGCCACGTCGAACTGTTTCTGTCCATTTTCATCCATAACGTATTCCTGTTCCCATTTCTCTGTGTATACACAGAACATTCCTTCTCCCAAATACTGTATCCTGAAGATTTCTCCTGGTGCGAAATGACTTTTTACTTTTCCGTTGCTGTCCAAAATATCGTAAGCGTATTTGTAATATCCTTCTGTATCATCGATTCCAAGGAAATATCCATCTCCCAGATTTTGTATGCCACTGTATGCAGCGGTCAGTGCCACCGCATAGACGGGTGCCTGTCCTTCGCCGGAAATGACAGGTGTTTTCAGATTTTCTTCAAAAATGATCTGATTTTCCGGAATAGTTACAGCCACTTCCTGTTTTGCGCTGTTCCAATGAAAATCTGCATCTGTCAACTGGTATCCGTATTGATTCAATATAGTAAGCCAGTTCCGCAGAGGAATGAATAAACGACCATTTTTCACTTCCATCTGCCCCACAACAGGCTGTTCTTCGCGATTGACAACGATCTTATTTTCCTTCACATACAAAAATACGGAATTTTCTCCCAGAAGCACCCCTGCCTGCTGGTCTACACTATTCCAATAGATTTGTGCATCAGGATTGATGGATGTAAAAAATGTCCGCAAGGGCAGCATCACATAGCCATCTTTCAGATAGATTTCTGTATCCAAAGACTGCAAGACATCATCCTTGTAAAAATTCGTCGTACCAACAATTCCACGATACACATGGGGCTCCTGCAACAAGCGTTCCTCCTTCGCCCATGCTGGTACCGTCCCTGTCAAAAGCAAAGCACTGCTCAGTAAAATACAAAACCCTTTTTTCATGTAAAATTCCCCCTTCATGTATTATTTTATCATAGGATTTTTAATAACCCCTACTTTTTCGGTTCTTCCGCCATTTTCATTTGGAATACTCAGTTCTACCACAGCATATCCGCCCTCAAACGATTCGGCATAGTCAAATATCGGAGAAATGACCATATTTCCTGTTTCATCAGCATAGCCGTATTTTCCCGTTTCTTTATCCAGCACAGCAGAAAGTCCCTCCGAAAAACCAGACCGAAGTTCGTATGTTTCTCTGGAAATTTCTCCATTTTTGTCATAGTAGCGATAAACACCTTGGTACCCCTGCGGATAATCTACCTCCATCATATCACCAGATGGAGAATAGAAATAAGATGTTTCCTCCGGCAATTCCAGTAATTTTCTGACTTCTTTTCCGTTTTTATCAATAACGATGATCTGCTGATCTTTCGTAACGACAAAAGCGGTGCCGTTTTGGAAATCACTGACAAATTCATACTGTGGAGGAACCACTTCTTCTCCCTGATGGTTGATGAAGCCTTCCCCAGAAATTGCCTGCACATGTGCCAGTCCTTCTTGGAAAGGATCTGCGGAGCGGTACTTTGGTTCAATAACCACATTCCCTTTTTTGTCAATAAAACTATATTGTCCAATGCCAGATTCACTCATGGATACAGTTGCCACACCTTCTGAAAAATTTCCTGCATAACCATATTCCATGGGAATTCGTAAATTTCCTTCCGTATCTACATAGCCATACCGATAGCCATTTTCGCTTTTTTCCCAAATGGATGCTAATCCTTCATTATATCCTATTATTGAATCATAAGGCACAGAAAACAACTGATTTCCATTGGCATCCACCACATATTGAGGCTGTTCTTTTCCTTTATAAATATAGAAACGATCTTCTCCCAAATATCCGATACGGCTGATTGTTCCGGGGGCAAAGGTTGCAAGGACTTTTCCGGTACTGTCAAAAATCTCCAACGCCCCTGCATTATCTCGTTTTCCTACGATGAAATAGCCATCCCCTGCATTATGGATAGAATCATATTCCTCTGTTGGTTCCACCAGATATACCGGTTTCTGTCCTTCTCCAGTAATTTCTGTCTTTTCCAATTCCTGCTCCCTGTTGATGACATATTCACCAACTTTGACAATGGCTTCCCCTTTTTCGTTGTCCCATACAATGCTGTTTTCATCCATTTCATAATTGCAGCGTGTCAGGATTCCCTGCCAGTTTCGCAAAGGTACAAACAAGCGCCCATCTTTTACTTCCAGTCTGCCCGATACACGAATCTTTCCATACTCTACCTGTATCTTATTTTTCGGTACATCCAGCAGGATACGATATGCTCCCATCCATACCGTTGCCACCTGCTTTTCCCGATCCCATAGGATCTGAGCATCCTCATCTACTGCTGTAAAGAACGTCCGTACCGGCAGCATTACATAGCCGTCTTTGATATAGATTTCCGTATCTAAAGGCTGCAAAACATCGTCTTTGTAAAAATTTTTCGTACCTACTTCCGCTCGATAGGTATGAGTCACCTGTTCCACATCATTTCCATATACTGGCACCGTTCCCATCAGTATGGCACTGCTCAGCAAAATGCAAAACCCTTTTTTCATACACGCCCCTCCATTCCACTGGATTCATCTTTAAACCCAGTATAACAGAAATCCATTTTTTGTCTGCTGTTTTAAGAAATCTGTACACCTTTTGATACATTCATGTAATATTTGTTATCTAAATGTTACAAAAATAGAGAAAAGCAGATTTCCACAGATAAAACCTTCGCAAAAACAAGAAAGCTGGAACCCTTTGTGTAATAAGGACTCCAGCTTTCTTTATAAAAATGTCTCCAAATTCCATTCTTTTACGGAATTCTTTTCTCAAGCATACATTCTAAACAGCTTTGCCATCTTATACAGATAAACCAGCTGCACAATGGCAATCACAAAAATACCAATGGCAAATACCAAAATAAGCAGCGCTGCCAGCAAAAAGGATATTAATACAACCAATGTGCTTACAATCATCCCCACAATGACCACACAATACCATTTCCACAATTTCAGCCACTTTTGAGAGAATTCCAAATCAAAATCCTGCAGCACTGCCGCATGGCTATGGAATTCATAATATTTTGCTACCAATCCCAAAATGAGTACTGGAAGCCCAATGATAAGAACAACCAATGGATTTTCCACCTGAATCACTTCTAATGCCATAGCTAACACCGCAGAGAAAATGCTGAATATACCAGCCATGCGGTATTTTTCTTCTACCTTTGTCATGGGCATCAAGAATACACCATACAAAATCCCTACAACCATGGACAAAATGGTTCCAAAGACATAAACAGTTGATTCCTTACCAAAAATATTTTCATTGCCCAGAATGCCTGCAATGGCACTGGGAATGATGAGCCAGAACAAAATCCACAGCCATTTTCCCAGCACTTCCGCATGTTCTTTCTTTACAGATTCCTGTGCCAAAATGTTTCCATCCTTTAAAATATCTAGCGTTTGTGCATGATCCACATGCGTATCCTGATTCTTTTCATCATATCTTTCTTCCATAAAATATCCCCCTTTTCATCTATGCCTTTTCAAAGTACATATTTTTCTGTTTGTATTTTCCAGCCCCTTTCTGCCTTTTTCATCCCCTGTTTTCTATCATAATTTCATTCTACAATAAATTCTATTTTTTGCATAGACCACACAATTTCTTTCCCTATACTCTTAAAAAAATAGTAAACTTTTGTTCTCTTATTCCTTATTTCCTAAAAAGTCACGATGATTCCTATGAATGCAATCTGCCTTTTTACCAGTTTCGATGTTTCCGCCCACGAAATCTTTCTGAAAATAAAGATAGCCGGAATCCTTTCAATACACAGAATTCCAGCTATCATATTTTTTTAAGAGAAACTATTTTTAAAATGCACTTTTTTGTTATGCCAAAAGCAAAAACTGCCGCAGTTCCTGCTGCAAAGGTTCTGACATATAACTTCTGTCATAGATCACATAAGAGGTGTCCGTCAAATTCATATACTGAATCAGATTATCATAGAGCAGCCTTGTCATATCTTCCGTATCAAAGCTGATCATTTTCTGTGCAACTTCTTCATTTGGCGCCATTTCTTCAATGGATGGCGCATATCCGCTTCCATCCATTGCCCAATGGATTTCTTCCAGTTTCCAATCATCTTGTTCTTTCACAAAATCCAGACGGGCAGGTATCCGTGAGCCGCCATAATTCATAAGGCAATATCCCTGACTGCCCACGCGGTTCATGCGATATTTGTCATCTCCTACCACACAGCATACCTGCAAAGTATCCTCTGTTTCTGCTATATCCAAAATCAGAGGCGCAAACACCACCAATGTATGACCATCCAAAGCATCTTCTTCCTCATAGACAGAGAGCGCTTCATACACTGCCTGCACTGCCTTTTCCTTGGAAGTCACACGGGAACGGGCTGCTTCTTTGGACAAAGAAAGGTACTCTGCTTCGGGCATCTGAGCATAAGCCTGTTCCATCCCTTGATAAAAAGGAACCACATACTGAGAATCCAACGCACAGTAAACTTGATACCATTCTTCCGGTGTTTCATCAAAGCTTGCTCCATCTCTCCTGCTGCCATAAGCCAGTTCATCCGCTGCCAACATCACCACATAACTTTCTGTATCTGTACCGCCGGGCATCTGTGTCAAACAATATGCAAATGCGTCATCACCTAATTTCATAAGCTGTTCATATTCTTCTGACTGCTGCACCTGATTTGCCCACGCTGCAAACTCTCCCTGCAAAGGCATCTGTGCGCTGATGGTTTGTATCAGCTCCATGGCAGTGTCCTGATTTTCCACCCAGTTTTCACGGCCTGCCATTTCCAAAGTTTCTGTAAAGGGGCAGTCAAAAAGCGTATTCAATTCTTCCACGAAGGCGGAAAAAGTTTCAAAATCCGCTGTAAAAGAACGGAGGTCTATGTCACCATAGTATTTTTCTGCCATCTGCCTGTCAAAATGAAGTGTCACACTCTCTGCTTTAGGTGTATTATATATCTTATATTCCAGAAAGTCTGCGTTGTCTACCAATGCCAAAAACAGATAAGCATTCCGTTCCAGCTGTTCCGTATTGGAAAGCAAAGCCGATTTTTCCGCTTCTGTGGTGGCTTCAGTGAACATCAGATGCTGTTTGGCGCCAAAGGGACTGCCTTCCGTTGTAAAAAGCTCCATACCTTCTTCATGCGTTGTCAGGCCATTTGGCAAAGGCAGTAAGCCAAGTATCTTCCCTACATCAGAGGCGCCGCCAATATAAGGCGTTCTGGCATCATACAATTCTCGTGTCAAATCCGTCTGAACAGCTTCTGTGGTCTGCTGAGATTCCACAGGTGTACAGCCCACAAAACTGAAACAAGTTACCAATATTATACAAACCAGTATCGGTATCCATTTTCCAGCCTGTCTTTGCCGCATATCCACAATCGCCTCCAATCTTTTTTCCAGTGTTTCCCGATTTTCTACAAAAGCTGTGGACATCCTTGCTCTTTTCTGATTTCCTTCTCGGATACTGTTGAGGATTGCCATGCTGTATGCCTTGCGCTCCTGTAAATCAGCTCCATCCACCACTTTGGCATCACATTCCAGTTCTGTGACCCATTCCAATTGGTCTATGAGCCAATACATCAGTGGATTGAACCAGTGCATTGCCTGTATCACCAGAAAAAACCATCTGCCCAGCATATCACCATTGTCGCAGTGGTATAACTCATGGCGCAGTACCCACTTCATTTCTTCCAGATCTCTGTCCTGAGTATCCACATAAATGGTCTTGCGGAACAATCCCACACAGATGGAACTGGGCAAACCATTATGACAATAAATCCGCGGTTTCCGCACCAAAATGGGCATTTCTTTATGGAGCTGCTGATAACTTTCCAGCAAAGCTGCATCGGTAATTTTTTTCCTTCCTTTGTGAAGATACCACTGCATTTGCCCATACTGTACCAGATGAAACAACAGGAACAACGCCATACCCACTGCCCATATCTGATACAATTCTGGAAATGTCTGCTTTTCTGTCGTTGACTTAGGTGTTCCTGTGGTCTGCTGCTGGCTTTGTGTCTGTATTGCAGAACTTTCCTGCCGCACAGGCGTATTTTCTTCTGGCAAAGCTGCATTTATTGGCATATCTTCTGCCTGCACCGTACTTTCCACTGCCCTTTCCTGCACCTGCCGAGAGAACCATGCATCCGGCCCCTGAATTTTCCAGTAAGCGTTGCCGCTATACATAGTCATGGAAAAAAGCAAAAACGCCATCATGCCTCTCATACAGTTCAGATAACATTTCACACTATATTTCCGCAGCAAGAGGGGACGCAAGGCCATCAGAAATAAAATGGTGATGATCCAAGGCAGTGTCACCTGCCAGACAGCGTCAAAACATCTTCGGAGCACCACAGGTGTCCATTGTATCATGGTTTCCCACATACTCACGCACCTCCTGTCTTTTCCTCGATAAACTTCGCCAAGTCATCTAAATCCGCATCGGAAATAGAGTGGCTCCGATACAAAGATGCCACCAATTTTGTCAGCGAGTTGGCATTGACTTTCTGCAAAAACAAACTGTTTTCAAAAGCCAGATAGTCCTCCTCTTTCACAGTGATTTCATAATATCTGTTTTTTCCTTCTTTATAACTGGAAAGAAATCCACGGTCAATGAGCCGATTCAAAAGTGTCTGAAGGGCGGACACATTCCAAGGACGGCTCAATTCCAGCTTTTCTTTGATTTCCGAGGTGGAAAGGACTCTGTTTTCCTGCCAGATCACCTGCATGATCTCCAGTTCCGTATCGGGAAGTTTCTGCATAAGGCTCCCTCCTTTCAATTCCTACACTTGTATGTTTTACTATATCATACACTTGTAGGAGATAAATGTCAAGTTCCAGCATTTTATGCACAAAAAATCGTACAATGCAAAAAATCCCATGCAAATTTTCCAAAAATTCAAAACCGCTTTTTTTATTCTAGCCAAAACTGCTTTTTCTCATGTTATTTTCCGCACTCCTTCTGCCAGATACAGAGATTTTTTCGCAAAGAAGGCGGCATCCCTTGACAAATCCGCCGTTTATGATATGCTGAATAGGTATGAAATATCATAGTAGAAATGAGGAGTTTTCATGAGTAAAACATATATTCCCGCAGGCTATCAGTCTGTACTTACTTTATATGAAACACAAAACGCCATCGGCCTGATTCACCAGACCTTTGAAGAACATCTGTCTCAGACACTGAATCTGAAACGGGTATCTGCGCCTTTGTTTGTTGATCCTGCTACAGGTCTCAACGATAACCTCAACGGCGTAGAACGTCCTGTAAGCTTTGAAGTGCCTGCCACCGGCGTAACTGCTGAAGTGGTACACTCTCTGGCAAAATGGAAAAGAATGGCCCTTTACCGCTACGACTTCCGTCCCGGTAAAGGTCTGTACACCAATATGAATGCCATCCGTCGTGATGAAACACTGGATAATCTGCACTCCATTTATGTTGACCAGTGGGATTGGGAAAAAGTCATCACACCTGAAAAACGCAACATTCAGGAATTGAAATTCACTGTACAGGGTATCGTAATCTGCATCTGCGACACACTGGAAGTGCTGAAGAAAAAATATCCTCGCATCAAAACAGAACTGTGCAGAGAAGTTACATTCATTACTTCTCAGGAACTGGAAGACAGATATCCTGACCTGACACCAAAGGAAAGAGAAAACGCCATCGCAAAAGAATACAAAACCGTATTCATCATGCAGATCGGTGACGTTCTGCGTTCCGGCGAACGCCATGACGGACGTTCTCCTGACTATGATGACTGGCAGCTCAATGGTGACCTGCTGTTCTACAACCCCGTACTGGACAACGCACTGGAAATTTCCTCTATGGGTATCCGCGTAGACGCTGCTACATTGGACAGACAGCTGACAAAAGCTGGCTGCGATGACAGACGCGCTCTGACATACCACAAAATGCTGCTGGAAGGCAAACTGCCCTGCACCATTGGCGGCGGTATCGGTCAGTCCCGTCTGTGCATGCTGCTGCTGGGCAAAGCCCATATCGGCGAAGTGCAGTCCTCTATCTGGGATCAGGAGACCATCGACGTTTGCAGCGCTGCAGGCGTAGCACTGCTGTAAGGCAAATCTTTATAAAAATCAAAATGGCACTGCCGCAAAAAGGCAGTGCCATTTTTTATGTTTTGGATACGCTTGCAAAATACGCCCGATTATAGGCCACAGCGCTGTCCTCCGGCTTGAATACCGCTGCCATTTCATTATAAGAAACGGCTTTTTCCCTCCGTCCCAATCGGTCATAGCAGACACAAAGCTGGATACATGGCAGATACCCATAACAATCCTCACGGATAAAACCGCCGCCATTTTCTCGTTTTTCCACACGCAGAGCCGTTTCGTACCAGAAAGCGGCTTCTCTCCATGCCTGTCTGTCGAAATAATACCGCCCCAAATCGCAGCAAGTTTCTGCTCGAGGCAAATCCAGTGTAAAACTAAAAAACAGGGCTTCCAGCTGCTCCTGCGGTTTTTGCAGCTGCCCATAGCAAACTGCCATCTGCCGACAGGCTTCCAGTTTATTTTCCAGCCATGCCCCTTCCCTGCTCATAAACACACGAAATTCATCTATGGCTTCTTCATATCGTCCATGGTAATATAATTCTCTGGCATAATAAAATTGTTCTCTGGGGCTGAATGCACAGCCTTCCCCACGCATCTTTTCATAAATCAGCAAATTGCGGTCTGTATCATAAGCTTTTTCTTTCCGGTGCTCCACATGAATATCTTCGTGGAGGATATTTCCGTAAGGAGTTATCACTTCATGTACCCGTCCTTCCCACAGAGGACGTCTTGTGTTTTTCACGATCCGTTCTCGAAAATAAGAAAACGTAGGCTTTCCCCCTGCATCAAAAGCCACATCGTAAGGCATCATAACCACATCTGCCTTTGTTTCCTCTAATTTTTCTTTCAGTACCAAGATTTTTTTCTGTTCAGACTCCGGCACCACATCATCGGCATCCAACCACATGCAATAGTCCTTTGTGGCTTTGGAAAAAGAAAAATTTCTCGCTGCCGCAAAGTCAGCGCACCACTGGAAATCGCAGACGATATCCGCATATCTTTCCGCAATCTCCTTCGTCCTATCCGCAGAACCTGTATCCACCACCACAATTTCATCAGCAAAACTTTTGGCACATTGCAGACACCGCTCCAACGTCAGTTCCTCATCTTTTACGATCATACATAGGCTAATAGCTGCCATCCAATCCCTCCACAAACCAACCTGATTCATGTTATGCCATTGAAACCGCAAATTTGCCTGTATCACCAACAAAAAAAGTGGGTACGGCTTTACCGTTCCCACTTTCGTCTTTAATCTCTTGTCTGCATTACAAACAGATACCCTTTTCGGATTTTCACTTTCGCTTCGGTGCCTGTCATGACATTGCTGACAGCCACCAATTTATCATCCAGCGCCAGATCATAGTCCACCAGCGGATATTCCAGACCTTCCAGCGTCACACCTTCCACCAGCATACTCAAAGGGATGGTAGATACCAGATCCCCTGCTTGTCCATAGAGAGTGACTTCCTTGTCAATGAGTTCCACACGGTTTTTCTCATTGACCAGAATGCCGCGGACGCCTTTTTTCAACAGATACAACAGCAGATGGGCATTGGCAAGGGTATGGTCGAAACGATCGCCAATACCCCCAATCAGCACCAATTCCGTTGCGCCCAGCTCTAAGGCCAGAAGCATACCAAGCTGCATATCTGTCTCATTTTTATGGGTAGGAAACTGGCGGATGGAAATGCCCATACTCCGGTATTCCTCCAGCACTTCCGGACGCACAGAGTCAAAATCTCCCACGATGTAATCTGGTGTAACCCCAAGGGCTTTTGCATGGTGCATGCCGCCGTCGCAGCAGATGATGCAATCCGCATCCTGCAAATACTTCTCACAAAAACTGTAATCCGTTATGGCTGCCCCTGCAAATAATACTGCTTTCATTCTGCCTCATACTCCTTGAAAATTTCCATAAAGCCTTTTGCCGCACCAGCAATATCTTCTTTGCCGAACACAGCGGAACCTGCCACGATGACATTGGCACCTGCATCCAGCACTTCTCTGACGTTATCCAGTGTAATGCCGCCATCAACTTCAATGTCATAGGAAAGACCCATTTCTTTTTTCCACGCTGCCAGCTGGGTAATCTTAGGCACCTGATCTGCCATAAATTTCTGACCGCCAAAACCAGGTTCTACAGTCATAACCAACACCATATCCACATCTTGCAGGAAAGGTTTGATGGTTTCCACAGGTGTCTTGGGCTTGATGGTGATACCCACTTTCGCACCGCTTTCTTTGATCTTCGCAATGCAGCCTGCAGGGTCTTTGGTAGCTTCCACATGGAAATTGATGATGTCCGCCCCTGCGTCACGGAACTGTTCCACATAACGCTCCGGATCTACGATCATCAGATGGGCGTCAAAAACCATGTTGCTGGCTTTGCGAATCCCCTTGATTACGGGAATCCCAAAAGAAATATTGGGTACAAACACACCATCCATCACATCCAAATGGATGTAAGGCACCCCTGCCTGTTCCACAATTGCCAGCTGTTCGCCTACCTTTGTGAAATCAATGGACAGCATAGAAGGGGACAAATAAATAGCCATTTTAGTTTCTCCTTTCATTTTCCAGTTCCTCATAAAGCATTTTGTATCTTTCATATCTGCGGCTGTCAATGGCTTCGCCGATCTGTTCTTTTACGGCACAATCCGGCTCATTGATATGCACGCAGCCGTTATAATAGCATTTGTGCAAAAAAGGCTGAAATTCCCGGAAATAATATTGTAATTCATCCGACGGGATATGGTTCAGGAACAGAGAGGTAAAACCGGGAGAATCCACAATGTAACTCTGTTCTGTAATACGAATCAGCTCCGCATGACGGGTGGTATGACGGCCACGCTGTATTTTCTCACTGATTTCCCCTGTATTCAGCTCCAAGCCGGGGAAAGCAGCGTTGATGAGGCTGCTTTTCCCTACGCCGGAAGGCCCTGCAAATACAGAAATTTTGTTTTCCAGCGCTTTTCGCAGTTCCTCAATGCCGACGCCTTTTTCCGCACTGGTGCAGATAACAGGATAGCCTGCCGCTCTGTAAAGAGCAGCGGCATCCTCATATTTGTTTTGTTTATCTCTGTCGATCTTGTTGATGACGATGACAATATCCAATTCCTGTTCTTCTGCCAGCAGCAAAAATCTGTCCAGCAGATCCAGATTCATGTTGGGGCTTTTTGCCGCAAAGACAATGACCGCCTGATCGATATTGGAAACTCTGGGACGGATCAGCTCATTCCTTCTAGGCAAGATCACATCCAGACTGCCTTTCTTATTGACTTCATCCAGCACAGATATCTGCACGGAATCCCCAACAGTCGGGCGAATCCCTTCTTTGCGAAAAATCCCTCTGGCACGGCATTCGTAAATGCCCTGCAGTGTATCAATATAATAGAATCCACCGATTCCTTTCAAAATCACTCCATCCAACATATGTTACTCCTTATTCTCAGAAGGTTACGTTTTCGGACAATGTTGTCTGTCCATCCACTGTACCGGTGACAGTCCCGCTGCCGGTACCTGTTACGGCAATGCTAAAGGGGAAGTCAGACAGATTTCTGGTTTCGTCAATGACTGTTGTTGTTCCACTTGCATCGGTTTTCACAACTTTAACATGAACGGTGTCACCAGCGCCTTCTGGTGCTGTGATGGTGAAGTACTGGGTGCTGGTAGAATCAGCAGGTTCACCGCTGCCGCCTTCTCTGGGTGGTTCTTCTTCTTGAGGTTCTTCCTGAGGTTCTTCCTGCACTGGCGCACCTTTACTGATCGCCAAATTTACAATGCTGCCGCTGGGCACTTCAGAATTTGGTGTCAATGTCTGGGTAATGACTCTGCCTTCTGCCACAGTATCACTTTCCAGATAAGAAATCTTGCCAACTGTCAGACCTACAGCTTCCAGACTCTGTACAGCGCTGCTTTCTGTATCACCCTGTACATCAGGCACCACTACGTTGCCGCCTTCTTCAGGCTTGCAGACAGTCAATGTGATATGGGTATTGGCATCAATCTTTGTTCCCTTTTCTGGATTCTGAGAAATAACATGACCAGGTTTTACATCTTCACTTTCTTCGTATACGATATCAGGTGAAGTGCCTACCAGTTTGATAATTGCCTCTTTTGCATCTTTTTCAGATTTATTGAGCACGTCAGGCATTTCTTCTTCTGTCAAACCAAGGCTGACTTTGACACCGATTTTTGTATTACCTGCTACCATGGTTTCAGGGTCTACGTTCTGCCAGAAAATCTGACCTTCATCGTAATAATTGCTGTAGTCCTCGCCTTCTTTGACCAGTTTCAGACCCAGTTTTTCCGCTTCCGCTTCTGCTTCTTCGTAAGTCATACCGATAAACTGAGGTGTTTCGATATTCTTTTCTCCGCTGCCAAAGCCTTTGAAGCCACCCAGCACACGCAGTCCAACAGAACTGATGATCACAATGAGCACAATGGCTGTAACGATAGCTGCCGCAATGACACGGCGTTCCGCCTTGCGATCCCGTTCATTGTCGTATTCTTCTTCTTTCCGAGGATTCCTGCGTTTTCGTTCAGGTCGTCTGCTTTTCTTCACTTCTTCCACCGCCATATATTCGCCTTCGTAATTATCATCTTTGGAAATTTTCAGGCGTTTGCCATATTTTTCGAAACTGACCAGAGGTGTATTCACATCGCCTTCTACTTCCGGTTCTTCCCCAGCAGGGGTTTCTTCATTCTTCTTGAAACGAATCAGATCAATTTCGTTTTCATCTGCTTTACGGGTAGCATCTTCTGCATTTTCCACAGCAGGCATACTTTCCCGAAAATGAGAACCGTTTTCTGCCCGTCTATGTACCAGAGGACTTTCTGCTGTAACCGCGTCATCTTCCATTTTACGGATTCTGGCACGTTCCGCTTCCGCTCTTTCCTGGGCTTCCCGCAGCTCCTTCGCCGCTTCTGCCCGTCTGCTCATACGGACGCCCGCAGCCGCTCCTGCCGCTGCACCTGCCGCACCAGCCGCTGCCATATGACTTCTTTCTTTGGCTTCTGCCTGCCGTTCCTGTTCCGCATGCATAGCCACTTCTGTTCTGGCACGCATCAAATCTGCCAGCATCAGATCAATGCTTGCATAGCGTTCATCGGCTTTTTTCATAGTTGCCTTTTTGATGATGCCTTCCAAGGAAGGTGTGCAGTTGGGATTGTACTGACGGATGTCCGGCAGTTCCTCGTTGATATGCTTCAGAGCAATGGAAACGGAATTGTTTCCCTGGAAAGGCAGCACACCTGTGATCATTTCAAACATGGTGATGCCCAAAGAGTAAATATCGCTCTTTTCATCCACATAGCCGCCTCTTGCCTGCTCAGGAGAAAAATAATGGACAGAGCCTGCCGCATTGGCTGTTGTTGTCATGGTTGTGGCACGGGCAGCACGGGCAATACCGAAGTCTGTTACCTTTACCACGCCGTCTGTCCCCACCAGAATATTCTGGGGCTTGATGTCCCTATGTACGATATGTGCTTTATGTGCCTGAGAAAGGGCAGACGCAATCTGAATGGCTACATTGATAGTAGAACGGGAATCGAAAGGCGCTTTCTTGCGAATGGCTGTCTTCAGCGTATCCCCATGGATGTATTCCATCACGATATAGTTGATCTCCCCATCCTCGCCAACATCATACACACGGACAATATTGGGGTGAGAAAGTCTTGCGGCGGAGCATGCTTCCGAACGGAAACGCTCGATAAATTCCTCATCTCCGATGAATTCTTCCCGCAAAACCTTGATGGTCACATAACGATCCAGTTTCTTGTCTTTGCCGCGGTAAACCACCGCCATGCCACCTGAACCGATTTTCTCGATGATTTCGTATCTGTCACCAAGGACAGAACCCGGATTCAATAACATCAGTCGTTACCTCCTAAATTTCTATCAAAATGAGGGATATATTGTCATAACCGCCTCGCAGATTTGCTGTTTCCACTAATTTTTCAGCTTTCCTTTTTACGGATTCTTTCTGCCGAAGCATCTGAGCCATCTCCTCATCAGAAAGCATACCCGAAAGACCGTCTGTGCAGAGCAAGAGCAAATCCCCCTTTTCCACAGGCACAATGGTCATATCCGTTTCTACTGTGTCTTTGATACCGACAGCCCTTGTGATGATATTGCGCTTTGGATGCACTGCCGCTTCCTCTTTAGTGATGGTTCCCAGTTTCACCAGTTCCATCACATAAGAATGGTCAGTTGTCAAAGGATTCAGAATCTCCTTCTGCATCAAATACGCCCGGCTGTCACCAACATGGGCTACATAGACTTTTCCGTTATCCACTACGGCTGCAACCATAGTGGTTCCCATTTCCGCAAATTCCAGTGCGGAATTGGACTGATCGAATACGGATTTGTTTGCCGCCTGAAAAGCACCTGTAAGCAAATCCGGAATTTCCTGTATTTCTTTATGTTCTGCCACATAGGCCACAAAAGCTTCAATGGCGCCGTTGCTTGCCACTTCGCCGGCATTGCATCCCCCCATACCGTCTGCGACGATATACAAATGCTGCAGCGGTGCGTCTTCTTCCGCTAAATAATAAGCATCTTCATTATTTTTGCGGCATCTTCCGATGTCGCTGATCCCGACTGCCTTCACGTTTTTCCACCTCCTAAGGCTTTTTCCCCGTCTAAAGCCGTCTGATTTACTTCTGCATATATTTTCTTCTCAGCTGTCCACATGCTGCGTCAATATCGCTGCCCAATCTTCTGCGGATAGTGGTTTCCACACCATTTTCCTGAAGCAAATGGGCAAAACGCTGCACGCGGTCTGTAGAACTTTTTGTAAAGTTTCTTTCTTTTACCGGATTCATGGGAATCAGGTTTACATGACAAAGGGTATGGCGCAGTTTATCCGCCAATTCTCTGGCGCAGGCATCGCTGTCGTTGACCCCCTGTATCATAGCATACTCAAATGTGATGCGCCGTTTTGTATGGTTTGCGTAATCCACACATGCCCCAAGAAGTTTTTCCATGGGATTTGCTTTTGCAACAGGCATGATTTCTCTGCGGATTTCGTCGTTAGGCGCATGAAGGGAAACTGCAAGTGTAATCTGCAAGTTTTCCTCTGCCAGACGATACATTTTTTCAATGAGTCCGCAGGTGGAAAGGGTGATATGGCGCTGCCCCATATTCTGCCCTGCTGGGTCGTTGAGCAAATGAATGAACCGCAGTACGTTGTCATAGTTATCCAGCGGTTCGCCGCTTCCCATAAGCACCACGCCGGAAATCCGCTGTCCCAAATCTTTCTGGATGGTGTAGACCTGAGAAAGCATTTCTGCCGGTGTCAGGCTTCTTTCTACGCCGTCCAATGTAGAAGCGCAGAATTTGCAGCCCATACGGCATCCTGCCTGGGTGGAAACACAAACGGTATTGCCATAGTCATACTGCATCAAAACACTTTCGATGATGGAGCCGTTTTCCAAAGCAAACAGGTATTTTCTGGTGCCATCTTCTTTGGAAAGGAGCCGTTCCACCATTTCCACGCCGCCGATTTTTGCTTCCTGTTCTAATCTTTCCCGCAGTTTCTGAGAAAGATTCGTCATTTCGGCAAAAGTATCCACCTGTTTTTGATGGAGCCAGTCAAAAATCTGTTTGGCACGGAATTTGGGTTCGCCCAATTCCCCCATGAACAGCTGCAGTTCTTCCAGCGTCATGGATTTCACATCTGTTTTTGCCATAATTACATTCCTTTCTTCCGCAGGCGAGCAATGAAAAACCCGTCTGTATGATGGGACTGAGGGAAAAGGGTGATATAGCCTTTTTCACCTTCTGCTGCCAGAGATTCCGGCAAATATTGTCCCAAGTCTTCTAATCTATAGGATTCATGGTTCTGCAAAAACCATTCCACATTTTTTTCATTTTCTTTGCGGCTCAAAGTGCAAGTGCTGTAAACCAGCACACCGCCATCTTTGACGTATTTTGCCGCCTGTTCGAGGATCTGACGCTGAATGCCCACCAGAGCGTCAATTTCACTGCCGTCTTTTTTCAAACGGATGTCTGGTTTCTTCCGCAGAAGTCCCAAACCGGAACAAGGCACATCTGCCAGCACACGGTCATAAGCCCCAATGGCAGAAGCATCTTCCACAGAAGCATCTCTGACGGATGTTTTCACAATGGAAATGTCAAGACGCTGTGCGCCGTCAGCAATAAGTTCTGCTTTATGTTCATAAATATCACCGGCGTGGATTTCGCCGCTGTTTTCCATGCGTTCTGCCATGGTGAATGTTTTCCCACCGGGTGCCGCGCAAAGGTCTAAAATCTTTTCGCCTTTCTGTGGGTCTAATACTGCCACTGCTGTCTGAGAGCTTTCATCCTGCACATGGAACAGACCTTCCTGAAATTCTGCCAGTCGTCCCAAATCCGCCGTTCTGCTCAAATGCAGCGCATCTTTCCACAGGCTGCCCTGCCGTACAGTGACACCTTTCTCCTCCAGCTGTTTTGTCAGTGTTTCAGCGTCTGTTTTCAAAGTATTGACCCGAATGGTCACATCAGGGGCTTCGTTATCCGCCTGACAGAGTGCTTCTGTCTTTTCATAGCCGTAATATGCCACCCACATTTTCACCAGCCACAGGGGATGGGAATACACAACGCTGAGATATTCCGCCGTTCCTTTTTCCGGCAGTTTGATTTCAGCTTTTCCTCTGCCGATGGCACGAAGGACACCGTTGACAAAGCCGCTGAGGGATTTATAACCTCTCGCTGTTGCCAGCTTCACCGCTTCATTACAGGCTGCGTTATCCGGCACATCCATAAAAAGCATCTGGTACACCGCTGTACGCAGCACCGCCAGCAGCCAAGGTTTGATTTTATTGAGTTTCGTATTGGAAAACTGGTCAATGACATAGTCCACATAGTAAATATTCCGCAGGGTACCATTGACAATTTCCGTCACAAAAGCCCTGTCCTGCTGGGACATGGCTCCATTTTGCCGCAGCAGACGCCGCAGCGCCGTATTATTATATGCGCCTTCTGCCAAAATCTGCACCATGGCTTCCGCCGCAACTTCTCTGGGATTGATTTGGATCATTGCATTTCAAATTCCCTTCTGTCTTTTTTCCGTAGGTTTATCAACTTATTATTATACGGGATTTTACGCCATACATCAATATTTTTCGCCATTTTTCACGGTTTGTGCCGAAAAAAGCCGTAAAAATACAAAACGGATAAAACCCCATGACTTGGATTTTATCCGTTTTTCTTATTTGTGATTATTCGTCCCGTCTGTTGCCGAAGATTGCCAGCAAACGCAGCAATTCCACAATGGCTGCAAAGGCTGCTGCCACATAGGTCATGGCTGCCGCAGAAAGGACTTTTCTTGCGCCGCCAATTTCATCAGCATCCAGAAAATACTGATCTTCCAGCATGTTAAGTGCTCTGGAAGAAGCGTTGAATTCCACAGGCAGTGTCACTACAGTAAACAATACTGCCAGTGCATAAAACAAAATCCCCAGCATAATCAGTGTATTGGAGGAAGATCCCCCAAAGAGCAGACCAATGATGATCAAAGGCCATGCCAGTTTGGAACCCAGATTAGACAGGGGCACCAATGTACTGCGCAGCACCAGAAATACATAGCCTGTGTCATGCTGGATGGCGTGCCCTGTTTCATGGGCAGCAATACCCAAAGCCGCTACACTTCTGCCGTCATAAACGCCGGAAGAAAGGCGCAGTGTCTTTGTTCTGGGGTCATAATGGTCTGTTAGATGACCAGCCACACGCTCAATGCGTACATCATGGATGCCTGCCTGTATGAGCATCTGTGCCGCCACCTGCTCCCCTGTTAGCCCACGTCTGTTAGGTACACGGGAATATTTGCTATATGTGGATGATACCTTTGCCTGTGCCATACCTGCAAAAATCACAGCAAGGATCATCAACAAAAAGGACTTCATATCATATCCGTAAAAAAACATATTTCGTGATTCCTCCTTTTTCAGTCATTGGATTTTCAAAACCTTACTGCAAAAGGATGCCCTCTTTTACGGCGTGTCCTCTCAGATATGCGTCTGTCATCATGCGTTTGCCGCCCCGTGCCTGCACTTCTGTGATCAGCAGACAACCGTCGCCGCATTTGACAACAAAGCCTTTTTTCGTCACAGCCACAATTTCCCCACAGGCTGCGTCATTGGCTTCAACATCAGAAAGGGTTGCGCCGAAAATCTTCAAAACCTCTTCCTCATAAATGGTATATGCCGCCGGAACTGGATTCAATCCACGAATGAGATTGATGATGTCCTGTCTGTTTTTGCTCCAGTCAATATGACCAGTTTCTTTTGTAATCATAGGTGCGTATGTTGCCGCATCATGATCCTGCGGAATCCGTTCCAGCGTACCAGCTTCCAGCTGATCCAGTGTATCCAGCAGCAAATTTGCACCTGTCACTGCCATTTTGTCATGAATGGTGGCAAAGGTATCTTCGTCTGTGATTTCCACTTCCGCTTTCAACAGCATATCGCCGCTGTCCAGACCTTTTGCCATATACATGGTGGTGATGCCTGTGACCTTTTCGCCGTCAATGATAGACCACTGCATGGGCGCAGCGCCGCGGTACTTGGGCAGCAGGGAACCATGGACATTGATACAGCCATACTTAGGCATTTCCAGAATGGGTTCATTCAAAATCTGTCCAAAAGCTGTTACAGCAATCAAATCCGGTTCATAGGAACGAAGCTGTTCCACAAATTCCGGTTCTTTCACTTTTTCCGGCTGTAAAACAGGAATACCATGTTCCAGCGCACAAGCTTTTACCGGTGTAGGCACCATCTTTTTCCCTCTGCCCTTGGGCTTATCGGGCTGTGTCACCACCAGCACCACTTCATGTTTTGTCAGCAGTGCTTCCAAAGAAGGCACCGCAAAATCGGGAGTCCCCATAAAAATGACACGCATGGCAATTCCTCCTTATGCTTCGTCTTCGTCGGGCAGAGCCTTGTCAATATATAATACCCCATCCAGATGGTCTAATTCATGACACAGGGCAACGGCCATCAATTCTTCCCCTTCTACGATGATTTTTTCACCGTCACGGTTCAGAGCTTCTACTTTTACATAAGCAGGACGATCCACGCGTGCGCTTGCGCCGGGAACGCTCAGGCAGCCTTCATAGTCAATCTGAGAACCTGTTGCTTCTACGATAACAGGGTTGATCAGTTCCACCAGACCGTCACCGATGTCGATAACGACAATGCGTTTCAAAACGCCTACCTGAGGCGCAGCCAGACCAACGCCGTTTGCATCATACATGGTTTCTGCCATGTCATCCAGCAGTGTCAATGTATTGGGTGTGATTTCTTTGACGGGTTTGCAGATTTTGCGCAAAACCTCGTCTGTGCTGATTCTAATTTGTCTTTTTGCCATTTTTTATCCTCCTAAAAGGCGCCTTGCGCCACCGATGTTCTATAGTTATCTGCGAAATGATTCGCATTAAAGTATTTTATCATATTTCCTACCAAGTTACAAGATTCACGCTAGGAAAGCAAGATGAAAGCGTATTTCCCTGCTCACATCTTTCTTTGTCTGCTCCACGGTGTACAGCGCAAAGGCTTTCAGCCGTTCCGCATCTGTTCCTTTGGCAAAAATCTGCCAGCGAAATTCTCCTCTGAATTTTGGCAAAGGCGCTGGCGCCGGGCCAACCACTGTACAGCCTGCCCGTTCTGCGTAATGATTCATATAAGCCCCCAATCGCTGGGCAGCCAATATCACTTCCTGCTCCATCTCTCCTGTGATGAGCACAGAAAAGATATGAGAAAACGGCGGATAATCCATTGCCTGCCGCAGGAGAATTTCTTCCTCATAAAATCCTTCATAATCCTGTGCCGCCGCCATACGGATGGCATGGTTTTCCGGCTGATAAGTCTGGATGAACACCCGTCCTTCAAGTTCTCCTCGTCCGGCTCTGCCAGCCGCTTGGGTAATGAGCTGGAAACAGTTCTCTGCCGCCTGATAAGTACCTAAATTCAAGGAAAGGTCTGCCGCCAGAATCCCCACCAATGTCACATTGGGGAAATCATGTCCTTTGGCAATCATCTGGGTGCCAATGAGAATATCTGCCTTTCCTTTGCCAAACAATTCCAATATACGTGCGTGTCCATTTTTCCCTGTAGTAGTGTCCGCATCCATCCGCAGAATACTTGCTTCCGGAAACAGCCGTCTGGTTTCTTCCTCGATTTTCTGTGTGCCTGTACCAAAATAACGGATATAAGGGGAACCACAAGAGGGGCATGTCTTAGGCACCGTCACCTCTTTGCCGCAGTAATGGCAGACCAACGCCTTGTCTGAGGCATGATAGGTATAAGAAACATTACAGGAAGGACAAGTCAAGGCTTCTCCGCATTTCCGGCAGGAAACAAATGTGGAATATCCCCGTCGATTCAGGAACAGCATGGTCTGCTGTCCTTTTTCCAAATTTTCCCGAATCGCTTGCTGCAAAGGCAGTCCAAAGGCAGAACGGTTGCCATCCTCCAATTCTTTCCGCATATCTGTCACGAATACCTCTGGCAGACGGCTCCCCTTTGTCCGCTCTTTCAATTGCAGCAGCAAAAATTCTCCTGTCACTGCCCGATAATAACTGTCTATGTCAGGGGTGGCGCTGCCCATGACCAGCAATGCCCCTGTCAATTCCGATAATTTTCTTGCCACTTCACGGGTATGATACTTGGGTGTTACGTCAGAAATGTAACTGCTCTCATGACACTCATCCATAACAATGACCCCAAGATTGGAAAAAGGCATAAACAAGGCAGAACGCGGTCCAATGATAATAGAAATCTCCCCATCCCTTGCCTTTCGCCACTGGTCCAGTCGTTCTCCTAAGGAAAGACGGCTATGGGTCACAGAAACACGCTTGCCAAAACGGGAAATGAACCGCTCCATAATCTGCGGCGTCAGTGAAATTTCCGGCACCAGCACAATAGCTTGTTTTCCTTCCATGATAACACGCTCAATAAGCTGCATATAGATTTCTGTTTTGCCGCTTCCTGTGACCCCATGGAGCAGGACTGGACGTTTCTGCTCTTTCTGTTCTTCCTCTCGCAAAAGAGTCAATGCCTGCGCCTGTTCCGGCGTAGGATAAAAAGGCTGGGTCGGTGTATAATCCTCCAATTGGAATACATCTCTCTTTTCCTGTATGCGCTGTTCCACCAAAACGCCCTTTTGCAAAAGGGTATGAATGGGGGAATCTGTCACAGCAGCCTTTTCCTTCAATTCTTCCACAGAAAGGCTTTCCCCTGAACCAATGGCTGAAAGCACACGCAGCTGTCCTGCCAGACGTTTATCTTTTGCCGCTTTTTCCTGTGCCACTGTGAGCAGTTCTGCATTTTCTGTCAGTGAAACATATCGTTTTTCTTTTTTATAGGTGCTGCGTGTGGTTTTCTGATGCAAACGGACAACCTTTTTCTCCTGTAAACAGCGCAGGATGTATTCTGTGCGATTGCCAAAAATCTGCTCCAATTCTCGCAGAGGTATGGAACCTCCCTGTTCCGCCAGCACATCTGCCATCTGTTGTTCTTTTTCAGAAAACTCCGCTGTCTGTCCTGTCAACTCCGCATACCAGACGCTTTTGGTGCGGATGCCCGCTGGCATCACTGCCTGCAAACACTGGTTCAATGTGCAGAAATATTCTTTTTTCATCCATTTTGCCAATTTCAGTATGGACGGTGTCAGGATGGGTCTGCCCTCATCCAGAATTTCCACGATTTCTTTGATTTTTCCAGCAGGTACTTCCGTTGTTTCTGTCAGTGCAATAACGTAGCCTTCCCGTTTGGTATTGCGCTGACCAAAAGGCACCATAACACGCAGCCCCACACAGATTTCTCCTTCCCACTGCGCAGGCACGCTATAATCAAAGACACGGTCTACCTCCGCATGATTGGCATCAATGATGACCTGTGCGTACATCTCGCACCTCCTTTCTGTAAATGTCAGAAAAGCCGGAGAGTTCGCTGTTCCTTTCGGCAGCTTTCTGAACCTCCGACTTTTTTCGTTACGTTTTATGCTTCTGTTTCTTCTGTTTCTACAGTTTCTTCCACCGCTTCTTCAGGCACAACTTCCTCAGGGCGACCCTGACGTACTTTGATCTTGCCCTGATACAGTTCGTTGACTGCGATGGATACAGGTTTGTCAACCTTTGTGTTGCTTACCAGAGGATCAGCGTGGTCAACCAGCTGTCTTGCGCGTTTTGCCGCAGCAATAACGATAGTATAACGGCTGCCCAGTGTGATGTCGTCTGTTTCCTGACTGATAACGTCCAATAAGTCTGTATAAGATGGTCTTAACATAATCAAATCTCTCCTTTGAATACCTTTTTGATCTCTTTATTTCTGCTGCATTTCATGGATTCCGCATGGACAATGTCCAGAATATCCTGTGTTGCCTGAGGAACTGTATCATTGATGACTACATAATCATAGTCCTGCACAAATTCCATTTCTTCCAGCGCACGGTGGATACGGCGGTTGATGGTTTCTTTATCCTCTGTGCCGCGATTTGTCAGGCGTCTGCCCAGTTCTTCCAGATTGGGAGGAACCAAGAAGATCAATACCCCTTCGGGATAGAGTTTTTTCACCTGCAATGCACCCTGCACTTCAATTTCCAGAATAACATTCTGGCCTTTTTGCAGCTGTTCTGTTACATATGCTCTCGGTGTGCCGTAGCAGTTGCCACAGAATTCTGCCCATTCCAGCAGTTCTTGATTGGCAATCATTCTTTCAAATTCTTCCCTTGTGCGGAAGAAATAATGCACACCGTCCTGTTCATACTCTCTTGGGGCACGAGTGGTAGCGGAAATGGAAAGGGCAAAATCATCCTTTGCTTTCAGCTGTTCCACGATGGTGCCTTTGCCGGAACCGGATGGTCCCGATAAAATCAGCAATAATCCCTGTTTTTTCATGTTACACTCCCCTTTTGTTCTGCCGCAAGGCGTCCGCCGATGGTTTCAGGCATATTGGGCGAAAGCACCACATGTCCGTTATCCATGACAATGACGCATCTTGTTTTTCTGCCATAGGTGGCATCGATGAGATTCCCTTTTTCTTTTGCCTCCTGAATAATCCGCTTCACAGGGGCAGAATCGGGGCTAATGATGGCAATGACACGGTTTGCGGAAACCACATTGCCATAGCCAATATTCAAAAACTGAATCCGTTCCATATGATCACTCCAGATTCTGAATCTGTTCTCTGATTTTTTCAATTTCGCTTTTGAGAGCAATGGTTGCCTTCACAATACGAATATCATTTGCTTTGGAAGCGATGGTATTGGATTCTCTGTTCATTTCCTGCACCAAGAAATCCAGTTTTCTGCCTACTTGACCGCCGTTTTCCAAGATTTCTCTCAGCTGAATCAGATGGCTGTCCAGTCTGGTCAGTTCTTCGTCGATACATCCTTTATCCGCAAAGATCGCCACTTCCATTGCCACACGCTGAGGGTCTACATCCACATTGTCCAGCAGTTCTTTCAGGCGGTTATTGAGTTTTTCACGATATTCCACGACCACCTGAGGAGCGTATACTTTTACTTCTTCCACCAGTTTGGCAATGTGTTCACCTTTTTTCAAAATATCCTGCTTCAGGTTTTCCCCTTCCACACTGCGCATGGCAACAAAGTTTGTCACTGCCGCATCCAGTGCAGGAGAAAGTGCTGCCCAGATCACATCTTCTTCCTTCTGTGCTTTTTCCACGGTGATGACATCAGGGAATTTCGCTGTCAGAGAAAGCAAATCTGCGCCGTTGACACCCAGCAGATTTTCCAGTTCACGCAGTTTTTCCGCGTAAGCCGTTGCCAAGCCTGTGTTGAGCTTTACTTCCACATCGTCTGCGGAAAAAGTTTCAAAACTGATGAACACGTCGGTTTTGCCGCGGAACACATCCTGCATTACCCGTTTTTTGATCTTATCTTCCAGACTTGCCAGAGAACGGGGCAGTTTAATGGTCATATCATTGTAACGGTGGTTGACAGATTTCATTTCCACCACAAATTTCCGGTCTTCTGCAATATGCTCGCCTCTGCCGTAGCCTGTCATGCTTCTTACATTTGCACTCATGTCTGTTCCTTTCTTCCTAATCTCATGTTTTCCGAACCAAATTGAACTGTTCCATTATACCCATTGTCAGGCAAAAGCGCAACAAAAAACGGGAATTGTATCCACTATTTTTAATCAAATTTTAATTTTTCTTTTCAAAAGCACGCCCTTTTCCCTTTTTGCCAAATATGCTATACTGAATTGTTAGCAAAACAAAAAGGAGGGATTGCTATGGCACTGGACGGTATCACCACCGCAGCCATCGTCACCGAACTGAAAGAGAAACTCATAGGCGGCAGAATCGACAAGGTGCATCAGCCCCTTGCTGACGAAATCCGCTTTTCCGTGCGCGCCATCGGCGCCAATTATAAAGTGCTGGCTTCTGCCAATTCCGGTCATCCCCGGATGCACATCACCGAAAACACCAGAGAAAACCCTATGACAGCTCCCCTGTTCTGTATGGTACTGCGCAAACATATTGCCGGCGGCAAGATTGTTGATATATGTCAGCCCAACTTTGAGCGTATCATCATCATCAAAGTGGAGTCTGCCAACGAAATGGGCGATATGACTGTGAAAAACCTGATTCTGGAAATTATGGGCAAACACAGCAACCTGATTCTCACAGACGAAAACAATAAGATTTTGGATTCCATCAAGCGTGTTTCCCACGACAAAAGCTCTGTCCGGGAAGTTCTGCCGGGAAAAACTTATGTGTTCCCACCTTCTCAGGATAAGAAAAATCCCATGGAACTGGAAGAAAGCAGTTTTTCTTCTCTTTTGCATGTGCAGGAAGGTCAGAAAATACAGGACTTCCTCTATAAGACTTATACAGGCATCAGCCCCATCATGGCGGCAGAAATCTGTCACGAAGCAAAACTGGATGCTTCCGATGCCTGTGAGCAGATGACAGCGGAAAAAGAACACGCCCTTTTTACCGCTTTTTCCAATACCATGGAACAGGTAAAAGACGGCGCTTTCTCCCCTACCGTTTACTACCAGAAACCCGGCGGCAAGATTTTGGATTTCGGCGTACTGCCCATGACGCAGTTTGAGGGATTGTATGCGAAGGCATATCCTACGGTTTCCGCTCTGCTGGAAGGGTTCTACACCGAGCGTGACAACGCGGCACATATCCGCCAGAAAGCACACGATACCCGCAGACTGGTCATGACCAACATCGAAAGATGTGTAAAAAAGAAAGATATCCAGCTGAAAACCCTGCGAGATGTAGCAGGCAAGGATAAATGGAAACTGAAAGGCGAACTCATCACCGCCAACATTTACGCCATTCCTCCCAATGCTACTACATTCAAAACTGTGAATTTCTATGACGAAAACATGGCAGAAATCGAAATTGCCCTAGACCCTACCAAAACACCTGCGGAAAATGCACAAAAATATTTCAATAAATACAACAAAGCCAAACGTACACTGGCTGCCATGGAAATCCAGCAGAAACAGAACGATGAAGAACTGGCGTATCTGGAAAGCGTCCTGAACGCACTGGACACCGCAAAAGACGACGCCGATTTGGCGGAAATCCGCACAGAACTGGCAGAAAGCGGCTTCATCCGCAGACAGCCTCAGAAAAAAGGGCAGTCCAAGCCAAAGAAAGCAAAACCCATGCGTTACATTTCTTCTGACGGCTACGAAATTCTGGTGGGCAAAAGCAATCTGCAAAACGATGAACTGACCCTGCGGACAGCAGAGCCCACAGATATATGGATGCACACCAAAGAAATTCCCGGCTCCCACGTCATCATCCGCACCAACGGCAAAGGAGAAGTTCCCATTCCTACACTGGAAGAAGCAGCAAATCTGGCGGCATTCTACAGCAAAGCCAAAAACGGCAGTATGGTGCCTGTGGACTATACCCTGCGGAAAAACGTAAAGAAACCCAACGGCGCAAAACCGGGCATGGTCATTTACCTGACAAACAAAACCATTTATATCACACCGGAAGAAGAAAAAGTCAACCTGATGGCAACAGAATAAAAAACAGGCAAACGCTCCTGGACATAATGGAGTGTTTGCCTTTGTTTTCAAAACTATAGGTATACAGTATGTTATCGTGAGGTCATATTATGCAAAACGACATTTCCAAAGAATTTTCCCTTGGCGGATTGCTCCGTTTTACATTTCCCACCATCATTATGATGATGTTTGTGGCAACCTATATCATTGCGGACGGTATTTTCGTTTCCCGTTTTGTGGGAACAGCTGCCCTTTCCGCAATCAACATCGTTTATCCCCTTATCAACGTCATGTTGGGTGTGGGCATCATGCTGGGCACCGGCGGCAGCGCCATCATCGGCAGAGAACTGGGTGCAGGCAAAGAAGATCTGGCAAGACGGCATTTTACACTGCTGACGCTCTTTGCCATTGCCATGGGGCTGATTCTTTCCCTGCTGTGCTTTGTATTCATCGAGCCCCTTTCCATTTTTCTGGGAGCGGACGAAGCACTTTTGCCCTACTGTATCGACTACGGCAGAATTATGATGGCGTTCTATTCAATCTCCGTGGTACAGGTGCTCTTTCAGGTATTCTTTGTCACCGCAGGCAAACCAAAGCTGGGGCTTATCCTTAACGTCGCCAGCGGTATCAGCAACATTGTTTTCGACTATGTATTCATCGTGTTGATGGATATGGGCATCAAAGGTGCTGGCTGGGGAACTGTTACCAGCTTCCTCATCGGCGGTATTCCTCCCCTGATTTATTTTATGAAACCACGTTCTGTTCTCTATTTCGTGAAACCAGAATGGAACACAAAAGTCCTGCTCCACAGCATGAGCAATGGCGCTTCCGAACTGATTACCAACATTTCCTCAGGTGTTACCACATACCTGTTCAACAAAGTTATGATGCAGATGATGGGACAGGACGGCGTTGCAGCCATCACCATCATTCTTTACGCAAAATTTCTTTTTGCATCTGCCTATATGGGCTTTTCCAATGGTGTGGCGCCAGTATTTAGTTATCAGTACGGCAAGCGAAATCATGTTCAGCTGAAACGGCTGTTTAAAATGTCCATGGGAATTATATTGGTTTCCTCGGCAGTCATCAGCGTGCTTTCATTCCTGCTGGCAGAGCCAACCATACTGGTATTTACCCCCAGTGAAAGCTCCACATTCACCCTTACCTTAGACGGCTACAAAATCTGTGCATGGAACTTCCTGTTCTGCGGCGTGAATATCTTCGCTTCAGCATTTTTCACTGCCCTGTCCAACGGAGTGCTTTCGGCACTGATTTCCTCTCTGCGCACCTTCGTTTGTGTCAGTGGATGCATCTTGTTCCTGCCCAAATATCTTGACTTGTTGGGTGTATGGCTTGCCATTCCCGTGGCAGAAGTGCTGACCATTGTGGTGGCAATCATTCTGTTTGTGGGCGCAAGAAAAAAATATCAATACGCATAAAAAATAGGATGGATTTTTCGAATCCATCCTATTTTTTATGCCTGATACTCCTGATAAATCTTACCGAAAAAGTCATCCAGCGCTTGTTTCATATCCGCAAAGCCTTCGGGATGTTTGGAATGTCCCATAGCATGGATTTCTTCCCCTTCTTTGCCATAAGCATGGAATACCCAGCTGTCTCCGGCACAGATGCAGGTTTCGATGTCATAAAATCCATCCCATGCCGCCGCGTTCTGTTCTTCCAGCAGATTTGCCAGCTCCACAGCCAATTCCTGGGCAGGTTCACAGCGCAGGCTGTGTTCTTCCCCGTCATACAGGTCAATGCCTACATTTACGCCTTTTTCATTGTCCATACGATACCATGCCATATATCCGTCATTTCTGCCATAGCGAAAAGAAAATGATTTGATTTCTTTCATTGCGCTTCCTCCTTCATGTAAAAAGAAAGGGCATCTCTCTTTGAGATACCCTCTTTTTGGTTTATTTTGCGTATTCTACTGCTCTTGTTTCTCGAATCAAATTTACTTTGATCTGTCCCGGATATTCCAGTTCTTCCTCGATCTTCTTAGCAATGTCTCTTGCCAACAAGGTCATACCGTCATCACTGACGTCTTCCGGAACTATAACAATCCGCAATTCACGACCAGCCTGAATTGCGAAAGATTTTTCAACGCCTTTGAAATTATCCGCAATTTCTTCCAGCTTCTGCAGACGTTTGATGTAGGATTCCAAAGTTTCACGTCTTGCACCGGGTCTTGCCGCAGAAATGGCATCTGCTGCCTGTACCAGTACTGCAATGATGCTCTGAGGTTCCACATCACCATGATGGGCTTCCACCGCATTGATGACTGTGTGGTTTTCCTTATAGCGTTTCAGCAGACCTACACCGATGCTTACATGAGAACCTTCCATTTCGTGATCCACGCTCTTACCGATATCGTGGAGCAGACCAGCGCGTTTTGCCATATTTACATCAACGCCCAGTTCCGCAGCCATGAGACCTGCCAGATGGGATACTTCCATAGAGTGTTTCAATACGTTCTGACCGTAGCTGGTTCTGTATTTGAGTTTGCCCAACAGGCGAACCAGTTCGGGATGCAGCCCGTTGACACCTGTATCAAATGTTGCAGCTTCACCTTCCTCACGAATGGTGACTTCCACTTCTTTCTTGGCTTTTTCCACCATTTCTTCAATACGGGAAGGATGCACACGCCCGTCCACAATGAGTTTTTCCAGTGCGATTCTGGCAATTTCTCTGCGGATAGGGTCGAAGCCGGAAAGAATCACTGCTTCTGGTGTATCGTCAATGATCAGGTCAATGCCTGTCAGTGTTTCCAGTGCGCGGATGTTTCTGCCTTCACGGCCGATGATACGGCCTTTCATTTCATCATTGGGCAGCTGTACCACAGATACTGTGGTTTCTGCCACATGATCTACAGCACATCTCTGGATAGCATTGGCAACGATTTCTCTGGAGCGTTTGTCCGCTTCCATTTTTGCCTTGCTTTCGATTTCCTTGATCATCAGTGTAGCTTCATGCTTCACATCTGTTTCCACCATAGCAAGGATGTAATTCTTTGCTTCTTCGGTGGTCAGACCGGAAATGCGTTCCAGTTCCTGCAGCTGTTTTTCACGCAGTTCTTTCGCTTCTTCTTTCTGTCTTTCCAGATCCTCCAGTTTTCTGGACATCTGTTCTTCCTTGCGTTCCAAAGACTCTGTCTTTCTGTCCAGAGCTTCTTCCTTCTGGAACAAACGTCTTTCATTTCTCTGCAGTTCGTTTCTTCTGTCACGAACTTCTTTTTCCAGTTCATTTTTTGTTCTGATACTGTCTTCTTTGGCCTCCAAGAGGATTTCTTTCTTTCTTGCCTCTGCATCTTTTACGGCCTCGTCCACGATTTTATTGGCACGGTCTTCTGCCACGCCCACCTTCGCTTCCGCGATACGCTTTCTGTAAAAAATTCCGACAATCATCCCCAGAAGGAGTCCGATCACAGCACAGATAATACTTATCGGTTCTATGAAAAACACCTCCTTATTCAATTTTCAAAGTACATTTATGATTTCACATAGCCATAAGCAGTGCATAATACACCTTTTTTATTTTATAGCTTTTTTGCATATGTGTCAAGACAGTTTTCGTCTTTTGACCAAAGCCCTCTCGTGAAAAAAGCCGAAAAACGCAGGTTTTTCCTTTTATTTCTTGCCAGAATTGCATGAAAAATCACGAATTTTGCGTATGCTTTGTTTCCATCCGCAGTATTTCATATTCACCAAAAGCAGTATGGGCAGCACTTTCCGTCTGTACTTCCCCACCGTAAACACGCGCCATTTCCTCTGCAAAACCGTTAGAAAGGTACACCTGAAGCAGTCTGGCATCTGCTTTTACCAGAACTTTCCGGCATATGGTTCCTGCAAAAATGGTCTTTGTTTCCCTGCGCATTTTCGCCGCTGTCCAATCCACGGAAAATACCCGTCCACTGCCCTCACAGCTGCGGCAGTTGGTGGTAGTCTGTTTCAAAAGAGAAGGCTTCATTTTCTTTCTGGTGACCTGCATCAAGCCCAGTTCCGTCATACCAACCACAACGGTTTTCACCCGGTCTTTTTCCACAGCTGCTCTCAATGTCTTTGTCAGAATATTCCTGTTTTCTTCCTGCACCATATCAATAAAATCAATGATGATGATGCCAGACAAGTTCCGCAGGCGCATCTGTTTTGCCGCTTCTTCCGCCGCTTCCAGATTGGTTTTCAGTATCATTTTTTCCAAATCGCCTCGTCCTGCGGCTTTGGCAGAATTGACGTCAATGACCACACAGGCTTCTGTTTCCTCAATGACCAGATAACCGCCGCTTTTGAGCCATACCTTCTGGGACAGTGCTTTTTCCAATTTGCTTTCCGCATAAAAAGAAGCAAACAGCGGCGTTTTTTCCTCATAAAATTCTAGCTTCGGCTGTCCTTCCCCGGAGAAATCTCCCGTTGCTTTCAATAAATCATAGGTTTCTTTGTCATTGACCACAACGCTGTCCAAATCAGCACTATAAAAATCCCTTGCGGCTTTCAGTACGGGGATATTTTCCTGCCAAAGCAAAGCAGGGGCTTTTCGATATTCTGCCTGTTTCACACTCTGCCATTTTTGCAACAGGCTTTCCAGCTCCTTCTGAAATTCTTCTTTACTTCGTCCTGCTCCGTTGGTGCGAACAATGGCACCACAGTCAGAAGGCAGAAGTTCTTCCATGATCTCCTGCATCCTTCTGCGTTCCCCTTCATTGGTGATTTTTCTGGAAACACCGATTTCGCCCCCTTCATTGGGAAGAAGTGCCAGAAACTTCCCAGCAAAGGAAATACTTCTGGTAAGTACTGCGCCCTTTGTGCCTGCGGCATCCTTCTCCACCTGCACCACAAGGGTATCGCCTGCTTTGGGACGATTTTCTTTTTCCGCACCGGAAACCGCCCTCGCATTTCCATAATAAAGATAGCCGTTTTTCCCTGTGCCGATGTCCACAAAGGCCGCCTGCAAATTTGGCACCACTGTTTCCACTCTGCCTGCGTAGACATTGCCAACAAGGCTTTCCGTCTGCTTCCGTTCTACATAAAATTCCACTGGCTCCCCATTTTCCAGAAGTGCCAGACGGAATAAATTGGTATCTATATCCATTAATACTCGTTTCATGGTGTTCATCCTTTCGCATTTTCCCTATCTATCATACAGGAAAATGCCGCCCATTGCACGCATATCTTTCCCTTATTCCAAATCTTCTCCTCTTGCCGCGTATTCTGCCGTTACTTCTGCTGTGTAAGGCAAATCTACATATTCCATAGGATCAAGCAAAATGCCATCTTTCCACAGACTATAATGAAGGTGCGGCCCCGTAGAAAGTCCAGTGTTCCCCGATTTTGCCACAGCCTGTCCCTGCTGTACCTTCTCTCCTTCTTTCACCAATATTTTCTGCAAATGGGCATACTGCACCTGAAAACCGTCATTGGTTTCATATTCCAGTACCAAACCATAAGTATCGGATTCTCGTATTTTCGTAACTATACCGCTTTTGACTGCCGCCACCTCTGTACCTTCCGCCATGGCTATGTCCAGTCCATTATGGAACTCTGCTTTCTCCAAAAGGGGATTTTCCCGTTCTCCGCAGGAAGAAGTGATAATCCCCTCTGCCGGATTACAAAAGCCTTCTGTTTTCGGTGCAAAAACCACCTGCGCCACCGGACTAGGGTCCTTCTGTTTCCGGGCCGTATGTATCTTCTTTCAATGCAGGCAGTGCCACATCTTTTTCCTGCAAAAATACCGTCAGTCGTTCCCCTGCCGCCTGAATTTTTTCCAAGGGCATTTCGTATGCAATGGTATCCTTTACCTGCTGGGTGAGCTTTTCTGCCGTTTCCGAATGAAACAAAGAGACCAGAAGCACGCCACCCGCCAAAATCACTGTCACATACAAACGAAACAGAAACAATTCTTTGCTCTTTGGGGTATTTTTCGGCTTTGCAGACATACTTCCCCCCATATATTGCCGCAGTTCCTCCCTGCGTTTTCTCCAGTCTTTTTCCCTCATGCAAAATCCCCTCCTGTACCAAATTATATGGTCAGGAGGGGACAAATATGTGCTTCGTTTTATTTGATTTTTGTATTCTTGCCCATTTCTCCCTTTTTGCCCTCAGGCTCTGTCCACAAGGGGAAACGGTCGATAAATGTGGCACCTTCACCACGTTTGCTTTCTACAAGGATAGCGCCATCATGGCTATTGACAATCCATTTTGCAATGGAAAGTCCAAGTCCAGTACCGGAAATCTCCTTATTTCTAGATTTATCTTCCCGATAAAAACGGTCAAAGATCTTAGACTGTTCTTCTTCGGCGATACCCATACCATCATCCGCAACGGAAACATAGGCGTATTTCTTATCCTTCCAGACTTTGATATGTATCTTGCCGCCATCGGTGGTATACTTCAGAGCATTTTCCCCATGTATCCACAAAAGCTGCTTGATAAGATCACTGTCGCCGTTGATTTCCACCTGTTCCGCTTCCTCATAAGTAATCTGACGATCCTTCTGCAGCAATTCCAACTCCTTGACGATTTCCTGTGCCACATCATTCAGACACATGCGCTCACGTTTTGCATGCATACGGTTCTGATCGCTTTTTGCCAAAAACAGCAGATTATTGATAAGCTCTTTCATATGCTCTGTTTCACCCAGAATAGAATCAATAGATTCCTGCAATACATCGGGATTGCTTTTTCCCCAACGATTGATGAGGCTGGCATATCCCTGAATAACAGAAATGGGCGTCCGCAGTTCATGAGAAGCATCAGACACAAACTGATTCTGTCTGTGGAAGGCCTTCTCCAATCGGTCAATCATAGAGTTGAAAGTGATGGTCAATTCCTTCATTTCATCATCAGGCCCATCCAAATCAATGCGCTGGGTCAAGTCCTGAATACTGATGCGTTCTGCCGTTGTACGGATTTGTTCCATGGGTTTGAGCACACGACGGCTGATATAGCGTCCTGCCAGAAAAGCGCAGAATATACCAATGAAATCCGCAATGATCATCTTCCATAAAAATGTCTGAAGGAAATACTGATTGCCATTGAGCTGTTTGAAGGCCTGAATCTGGTATTTATCACCATCAATCTTATACTGGGTTGTCAAAAGTATAAACTTCTGATTATTGGGGCCCTCCAGAATGAACTCCTGCCGATCCACACCCAATTCTTTCAGCGAACGGATGTAATAGTCTGTTTTAGGTTCCTGATTTCTTTCATCTTCCTTATTCCAAAAACTGTCCAGCATATTCTGTGCTTCTGCCACATTGCCAATGGGCTGAGGCGGCTGCTTAATAAACGAAGGGATATCCCCTACATGGCTGTTGAAGCCCTTGTTTTCCGAAAAGCTGAATACACTGACTTCTACATATTTGTTGTCCAGCAGATCTGCCAAAGTCTCATTTGTCAGTTCTCCACCGTTTTCCAAAAACTGCTCAATATTCACTATGGTGGTTTCTAGCTGCTTGCGCACGTTATTCTGCTCCAAAATAGTGATATTCACAAAGAAAAATACACTCAGCAGCAACAACGAAAAAGAGAATATCCCACCATAGATAAGGGTAATCCTCTTTGCAATGGCAAGATTCTGAAATCTGCCAAATAATGATTTCTTATTCGTCTTTGACATAGTATCCTACTCCTCGAATGGTATGAATATATTTTATGCCAAACGCTTCGTCAATCTTGGAGCGCAAATAACGGATGTATACATCCACCACATTGGTTTCCCCAATATAGCTGTAACCCCATACCTCGTTGAGAATCTGCTCTCTGGAAAGGACAATGTTCTTATTCTGCACAAGGTACAGCAAAAGCTCATATTCCTTTTTCGTCAGGTCTACAACGGTTCCATTGACGGTTACCATGCGTTTATCCGTATCAATTTCCAGCCCCTGCACTTCCAGAATAACTTTCTTCGCGCCGCCTGCATGGGCATGTTTGAACGCCACACGCATACGCGCCAGCAATTCTTCAATGGCAAAGGGCTTTGTCAGATAATCATCCGCGCCGCTGTCCAGCCCTGCAACTTTGTCCATGGTTTCATCTTTTGCCGTGAGCATGATGATAGGCACATTGGAAAATTTCCGCACTCTGCGGCAGATTTCAATACCTGTCAGTCCAGGCAGCATCACATCCAGAAGAATCATGTCATAATTTCCTTCTGTTACCATTTGCAGACCTTCTCTGCCATCATGGCAGACTGTCACATCATATCCTTCATAACGCAGTTCCAGCTCCACAAAACGTGCCAGCTTCACTTCGTCCTCTATGAGAATGATCTTTTTCCTTTCCATAAACGCCCTCCGTTCTAAACTATACCATATTTACATTATACCAATAGAATTGTTTTTTGTCTTAAAAAACTATTGTATATATTACTTCTTAAATAACCCTTGTATCCGCATTAAAATATCATTAAATTCCAATGTTGCAAAAAAACACCTTTCCCTTTCCGGCAAAATTCTGGTATAATAAAAAGCAGAAAAGGGCGGCGGTAGATTCCACCGCCTTCTTTTGCGAACATACAGCATCATAATCAAACAGGAGGTTTTTATCCCATGAAAAAAGCACTTTCCCTTCTGCTCTGTGCGGTACTGTCTCTTTCCGTGCTCAGTGCCTGCGGCGGCAGCACACAAAATACCACAGAGGAAACCGCAGAAACAGAAATCCGTCTGGATGCCTGCGGCTTGGCATACACCATCCCCCAGAGCTGGACAACGGAAGAAAATGTAAATCTGATTCCTACATCCTACGCACAGCCGGAAAGCAGCGTTTATGCTGTTGTCCGCTATGACTATGTACCGGACGAAAATATGGATGCCCTCAATGACATGTCCTCTACTGTTCCTGTAGACGATCTGATGGCACCTCTGGTAGAATTTCTTGTAGTAAGAGATGGACAGGAAACTTCCGACGCCGCTGTGGCGGAATTCAACAAGTTCAACGAAAAAAAGGAACTGCCCAAACAGGACGGATTCCGCTTCTATTTCCTGACAGACTCTTCCACAGGCATTGACCATCTTTCTAAAGAAGCTCAGGATGTTTACAATTCTCTGGCTGAAGACCTGCCCACACTTTACAAAAGTGTAGAAACATTCCAGCCCGACGAAGCATCTGTTGCAGAACAGGCTGCTCAGCAGGGTGAACTGTTCGGTTTCATCTCCACAGATCTGGAAGGCAATGCCATTGACAGCAGCATCTTCGCTGACTATGACTTGACAGCAGTAAACTTCTTCGCTTCCTACAGCTATCCTGACATCAACGAACTGAAGGAACTGGAAAGTTACTATCAGACATTGCAGGCAGAATACCCCAATGTAAACTTTGTACAGGTCATCATTGACACCCCTGGAAACGAAGCAGAAGCCAAAATTCTGGCAGCTTACGAAGAAAACGGTGTTACTTTCACCGGCATCATGCCCGACAAAGCCATGGCAAGCTGGATCGTGGACAATCTGAAAGGTCTGCCTACAACAATCTTCATTGACAAAGACGGTCGTATTCAGGGAGACCGCATCGAAGGCAAACAGACTGCTGATGCATATCTGGAAGCCACAAAAGAAGTGCTGGACAACCTTTGATATCAAAAAGCAAAGAAAAGTCATGTATCCCATGGCTTTTCTTTTTTTTGCAGCAAAAAACAAAGCAGTGATTTCCAAATACGAAAATCACTGCCCTTTTTTATTCTTCTGTGTCTGTTTCCTGTTCTGTATGGGGTATTTTATAAATACGCAATTTGCCGATACGGTTCTTTTCCATATCTTCCACCACAATACGCAGACCGTCTGTTTCGATTTCCTCGCCATCTTTGGGGAAGTTGCCCAGTACCAGCAGTACATATCCGGCAATGGTATCCACTTCCTCGCTGACAAGTTCGCTGCCGATCATTTCGTTCAGATCTTCCAGACGGGTGCTGCCGTCTACTACAAACTCATCCTCTTTGACAACTTCGATGTCTTCTTCTTCATCGTCAAATTCGTCCTCGATTTCCCCAACGATTTCTTCTACCACGTCCTCCATCGTCAGCAGACCTGCTGTACCGCCGTATTCATCCAGTACAATAGCCACTGCCAGATGGTCATCACGCATCTGGGCAAAAAGCTGTGCCAGCGGTTTGCTTTCATAGGTAAAGAAAGGTTCACGCATATATTTTGCCGGTGTAAAGTCCTCCTGATCTGCCAGAAACACGTCTTTTACATACAGGACACCAACAATGTTGTCCAAATCTTCTTCATACACAGGTACACGGGAAAAACCTTCCTCCCGTACCACTTCTACAAATTCCGCATAAGTAGCTTCGGTGCTCACAGCCAAAATATCCGTTCTGGGTGTCATGGCATCCCTTGCTTTGGCATCACCAAAGTTTACCACATTATCCATCATGGTGCGTTCTTCCATTTCCAGTACGCCTTCTTCATGGCTCACATTCAGAATGGTGCGCAGTTCCGCTTCCGTAATCAGCGGTGCTCTTTCCTTGGAATTGCACCCCATCATTTTCGCAAATGTACCTGTGACCACATTCAAAACCGCTACTACTGGCGTGAAAATGAAATCAAAGAACGCAATGAGATTAACAACGATCAACGCCACTTTTTCCGCTTTCTGGGCGGCAATGGTCTTGGGTGTGATTTCACCGAAGATCAAAATGATGACTGTGATCACTGCTGTTGCGACACCTGCGCCACTGCCTGCGTCGCCGTTGAAAATCTGGATAGCCAATGCTGTTGTCAGTGCAGATGCACCGTTGTTTACCAGGTTATTGCCAACCAAAATAGAGCTTAAAAGTTTGCTGGGATTATCCAGCAGCCTTTGAATCTTATCTGCGTTTTTGATTTTTTCATCCACCATATTCCGCAGCCGAATCCTGCTCAATGAAGTCAAAGCCGTTTCAGACGCTGAAAAAAACGCCGAACCGCATATCAGCAATATCAAAATCCCGATCAACACCGGACTGCCTCCGTCCACAAAAATCACTCTCCTAAAAAATACATAGTTCCTTCTTTTTTACAACTGAATATCTTATTATAACAGAAAATCCTGATTCTTTGCAAGTTACGCCATTTCCTGACGGTTTTTCTCGATTTCCTCTGCCAATTCGCTCAATTCCATCCAGCGTTCCATCCGTTCTTCCAGCTTTTCTTCTGTGGCTGTTTTTTCATCGGAAAGTTCCTGCAAACGCATGTAATCTGTGGTGCATGCCGCCATTTCTGCCTCCAGTGCCGCAATTTTATCTTCCAAAGCAGCAATTTCGTCACCGATGGCATCGTATTCTCGCTGGTCTTTATAAGACATTTTCAGCAGTTTCTTTTCCGCTTTCCGTTCCACAGGGGCTTCTTTTTTCACAGAAACACTCTGGCTTTCCACAGGCTGTTCCTTCAGATAAGCGTTTCTAAAATCAGTGTAACCGCCTTCATACTGCTTAATACGACCATTGCCAAGGAATGCGAAAATTCTCCCCATGGTTTTATCCAAGAAATAACGGTCATGGGATACGGCTACCACTGCCCCCTGAAAATGATCCAGATAGTCCTCCAGAATCATGAGAGTTTCGATATCCAAATCGTTGGTAGGTTCGTCCAGGAACAGAATGTTCGGCGCTTCCATGAGGACTTTCGCCAGATACAGACGCCGTTTTTCCCCACCGGAAAGCATGGAAATGGGCCCTCTCTGCATGGGAACAGGGAACAGGAATTTTTCCAGCAGCTGAGAAGCGGAAAGTCTGCCGTCTACCGTAGGCACATACTCTGCCACATCCCGGATATAATCCAGCACTCGCTGATTTTCATCCCATTCTTCATTCTCCTGGGCGAATACGCCAATTTTTACCGTTTCCCCTCTTGTGACTGTGCCGCTGTCCGGCTGAAGCTGTCCTGTCATCATTTTCAGCAGTGTGGTTTTACCGCAGCCGTTGTTGCCGGTGATGCCCACACGGTCATTCCGCAGGATGATATAACTGAAATCATGGATATATTCCACACCGTTATAGCCTTTGCAGACATGTTCCAGTTCAATGGTCTTTTTCCCTAGGCGGCTGTTGACGGAAGAAATGTCTACACTTTGTTTTTCCTCCGGCGCCCGAATGGCAGACACTTCCTCAAACCGCTGGAGACGGGCTTTCTGTTTGGTGGAACGCGCCTGTGCTCCACGGCGCACCCATTCCAGTTCGTTCCGCAGGAAATTCTGACGCTTTTTCTCCTCAGAAAGAAGCCGTTCTTCCCGTTCCGCTTTCATTTCCAGATATTTTGTAAAGTTTGCCTGATAGGTATAAATCTTCCCTTTTTCCAGTTCCAGCATACGGTTTGCTACGCGGTCTAAGAAATAACGGTCGTGAGTTACCATCAAAAGGGCTTTGGAGTATTTTTCCAGATGTTTTTCCAGCCATTCCACAGTGTCATTGTCAATGTGGTTGGTAGGTTCGTCCAGAATCAGCAAATCCACTGGCGCAATGAGTGCCGCCGCCAGTGCCACACGTTTCCGCTGACCGCCGGAAAGGGTTTCTACAGGCTGGGAAAAATCAGAAATGCCCAGACGAGTCAGAATGTTTTTGGCTTCGCTTTCCAAAGACCATGCTTCTGCCTTGTCCATTTTTTCGGAAAGCTGTGCCGCCTGTTTTGTCAATTTCTCATCGGTAGGATTTGTTTCCAACGCCTTCATGGTGCTTTCGTATTCACGCACCAATGCCATCACCGGGTTATCCCCATAAAAAACTTGTTCCAGCACAGTGGTTCCAGGACGGAACACTGGGGACTGGGGCAGATAACCCATACGCATACCGTTCATGGTGATGATTTCCCCACTGTCCGCCTGATTCACCCCTGCGACGATCTTCAGCAGGGTGGATTTCCCTGTACCATTGACACCTACCACACCGATTTTATCCCCTTCGTGGATGCTGAAGGAAATATCGTCAAAAATCACTCTTGTACCATAACTTTTGCGGATATTCTCCGCTGTCAGTAAAACCATGTTATTCCCTCTTTCTATGTATCGGCTCCCTCATGGGAACCATGCAAAAAAGGGGCAGACCATCCTTTTGACGCGGTCTGTCCCGTTTACAATCATTCTTCCTTTTGTTCGGTTTCCGCATTTGCCCCTTCGGTGACAGGCACCACAGCGGCTTTCTTTTTGCAGTAAACATACAGCACCACAGAGGCGATAATCAGTACTGCGGACAAAGCCTGAGAAACAGGCACATTGCCAATGCAAAGCTGGTCTGTACGCAGTCCCTCGATCCACACACGCCCTAAGGCATAGCCAAAGAAATATGTGGCGCAGACCTGCCCATTGAATTTCTTTTTCCGCTGTAAAATCAGCAGAATGACAAATACACACAGGCTCCACATGGATTCGTATAAAAACGTAGGGTGTACCTGAATATAATCCACACCATTGACTGTCACTAGATTTTGCAGAATATCTGTGGATACATCAGAAGCACGCACCTGAGAAAGCTGATACCGCATAGCAAACAGGTTGTCTGTAAAACCACCGAAGGCTTCTTTATTGAAGAAGTTACCCCAGCGTCCCAACATCTGCCCCAGAATCAAAGATGGTGCCATGGTATCTGCCATAACCCAGAAATTCTTCTTTTTCACACGGCTGTAAACAATGGCTGTAAGAACACCGCCAATGATACCGCCGTAAATGGCAAGCCCACCTTCCCGGATGGCAAATATTTTTTCCGGATGCTGGCTGTAAAAATCCCAGGAAAAAATCACATAATACAGTCTTGCGCCAATGATGGAAATAATCATGGCATAAATGATAAAATCCAGATAGGTATCCGGGTTTTGTCCCGTGCGTTTGGCTTCATGAAGCGCCAACAGCACCCCAAGAATCACACCAAGTCCAATGAAAATACCATACCAGTAAATATCCTGTCCAAATACTGTAAAAGCCGTACGGCTCAAATGGTCGATTTCGATTCCCAGATTGGGAAACCAAATTTCAGGCATAACATCCCTTCTTTCTATCGCATTACCGATAGAACCATTTTATCCTGCGCAATGGTATTTTGCAACAATTTTTCCAAATCCTTTTTGTGCAATTCTTTTGTCAGGCGGAAAAGATCGCTCAAATCCGCGTCAAAAGCCGTCATTTCGATCTGGGTCAAACCAATAGCAGAAATAGACTGGAACAGCCGTAAGGTCTGCCCTACGGCCTTTTTCTGCAATCTGCGGAAATGATTTTCGTCAATGCCGTTCTGCTTCAGCCGTTTCCAGTGGGTCAAAAGCAGTTCTGCCGTTTCTTCTGCCTGTTCACCACTGCCCATGAAGGCACAGAAAGCAAAACCATTTCCACAGCTGTACATCCGTTCCAAAGGCACATCCAGCAAATTCTTTTCATAAGCCTCCAAAAAGAATGGACTGCTTTCCCCTGCCCATAAATCCATCAAAAGCTCCATGGCAAGCTTCTCTCGCAAATTTCTTTCTCTCGGCTCCAATTTAAAGCCCACTTGAAATACAGGGCGACGCAGTCCCATGGCAACTTCTCGATACCGTTCCTGAATGGTGTCCGGTTCTTTGCAGTATACGATTTTTCCAGTGCTTTCTTTCTCCTGCACCAATGCCGTCGCCTCCATGATTTGATGCTCATCCACATCACCGGCGCAAATGAGCCAAAACTTCTGGGGCAAATAACAGGCATCATAAACTTTCCGCATCTTCTCCGCTGTGGTATGTTTCACGCTTTCTTCGGTACCTGCAACGGGAAAACGCACCGGATGCTTCTGGTACATCAAATCCACCATAGTTTCATAAGCTGCTCGATTGGCATCATCTTTTCCCATGCGGATTTCGCTTAGGATGATGCTTTTTTCCTTTTCCACATCTTCCTCCTGAAAACAAGGGTGCTGCACAAAATCCAGCAATAACCGGAGATTTTCCATAAAGTTTTCACGGCAGGAAAAATAGTAGACTGTTTTTTCCCCATCCGTAAAAGCATTGGCTGCCGCCCCCTGTTTGCCGAACTGAAAAAGGGCATCTCCCCAGCTTTGCTGGAACAGCTTATGCTCGATGAAATGGGCAACACCTAAGGGGAAACGAATAGGCTTTTCGCTGTTTTCTCCCTGCCAACAAACATCGTTGGAACCGAAAGGCACCACCACCGCCGCAAATTTTTCTCCAAACTGTTTTTTGGGGTAAATACAGCAGCGCATACCTGCCGCTGCCCGTTCCCGCAATATGGTTTCCCCCGCACCATGGCGCATCAATCCCATGAAAATTCCTCCTCTCCTGTCAAGGCGTACATTGTCCGCAATGTAAGATTTTGCGCTCGTTTGACCACATCTTCCACTGTCACATCTGCCAGTCTGCGGAGCATTTGTTCAGAATCCAGATTGGTACCAATGATTTCCTGTTCCGCCACATAGTCCATAATTTTCCATTGAGAATCGGAAATATCGGATATTTTCCGCCTTATTTGCTCCACTGCATCCTGAAAATCTTCATTTTTGATGCCATTATCCGCCATATTCTGCAAAATTCGACAAACTTCTGAAGCTGTATGCTTCGCGTCTTTCCCTGCGACCCCTGTCTGGACAAAAGCCAATCCTGTCATAGCGTCACATGTCATGGAAATATCGTAACACAAGCCCTGTTTTTCCCGAATTTCCTGAAACAGCAACCCATTGCCGCCGCCCAGCACCTCACAAAGCACCCTGAGAGAAAGAAAGGCTCTGTCCCATGGATGGACGCCGGAATCAAAAGCCAGCACCAGTCTGGTCTGCCCCATATTGGCTTTTTCGGCAATTTTTCGGCAAGGAATTTCTTTATGGGGCTGTTGCTCAAATTCCCACAAACTTTTCCCCTGCAAAGAAAGTTCCCATTTCCATTTCTTCAACATCTGCCTGCCGTCGCTGTCACCGCAGACATAAAGATAAATCGGTGCATGTTGCAGCACTTCTTCGTAAAAGCTGCTGACATCCGCCGCTGTCAGTTTTTCCAGATCTTCCAGATACCCGTCAGCACAAATGCCTGCGCCTTCTCCTTCCGCCGCCAGTTCTCTGGCACGTTTTGCCGCAAAGGAGATTTTGTCGTCTGCCTGTGCTTCTAATCGCCGTCTTAAAATAGCTTTACACCGCTCCACTGTTTCAGCCGGAAACTGCCCATCTGTCCGTTTCGGGCACTTCATCAACTGCATCAGAAAATCCAGCACTTCTTTTTCCGATACATGCTTGGAAACTTCCATGAAAAAGGACAGCCACCCTTCGCCGCCTTTTTTGATGACCTGCACCTGCCACAGAGCGCCATAACATTCCTCTGCCGCCGCTACCACTGCTGTCACAGAAGGATATTTCTCCGTTCCTTTTTGGAGTACCTCTGCCAACAGAGCCAGTTTTGTGGCGTTTTCCCGACGCAAAGGCACACGGAAAAAGCCCAGCAGAGCATTTGTTTTGAATTTCTTTCCATCTACGAAAAACATCCGGCATTGTTCCACTTTCTTTGCCGTTGTATTCCTCATGTAATCACCTCATTTTGGTTTCTTTCCTCCTATTCTTTCCCGAAAGAGGGGAAAAAATCCAAAAAAACAGCAGAGCTATACTTCATAAAAAACAAAGAAAGCCGCAATCCTTACATTAGAAAGGACTCCAGCTTTCTTATTTACCAAAGATTTTATCAGGACTTTTTTCTAAAACAGCTGCCGCAGTTCTTCTTCAAGGTAACAAAAGGAATATTTTAAGAGGAGCCTGCTTTTTCAGACTTTACTATGCGTGATACTCGTTCATTCCATCCAGCAAATCCTTAAAATACTTCTTTTTTGCAAAAAAGGCAAGATGACTCAATTACTTTGGAGAAGTTGTTGGCGCCTTCTCCGTAAATATTCTGCTGTTCTCGTTCATCCACTATGGTGTCAATATTGGCCATAGGTAAATGTTACATAATTGCATTTGAAAGATGCATCTATTTATTCTGGCCAATCCACTGCAAAATCCACAAAGGACTGACATGTCTGCCGAAACAGGCTATTTTGCAGATAAACGAAATTCAATTCCCGAAAAATATCAAAATTCAAAATTTCCAGAGGAAAAAGCCGTTTTTCTTCCAATTCCTGTTTTACTACTGGTTCATATAAAAACGTAATGCCTAAATTTGCTTCCGTCATGGCTTTGATGGCTTGAAAATTGCTGATTTCCTGCACCGCCGAATAACTATGTATGGTAAAGTTATTTTCTTTCAGCAGTTCTTCCAGAATGTCTCTTGTACCTGAACCAGCTTCTCGCAGAATCAGTGGTTCTTCATGGGTTTCCCATAACGAAATGGTTTTGCCTCGCAAAGGGCACGCCTTCCCACATACCCCCAAAAATCGTTCTCGTTTATAAAGGGTAAAATCATATTTTTCTTTATCAAAAAAACCTTCCACAATGGCAAAATCAATTTTGCCTTCTTCCATCATATGAAGCAGTTTTCCCGTATTATCCACTGTTAAATGCAGGCGATATTGTGGATATTTCTGCAGAAAATCCACCATGATGGGCGGCAGCATATAATCCCCAATTGTCTTTGTGGCACCAATCCGCAGATGGATTTCTGTATCTTCTTCCCGTTTCATTTCCTGTAGAATTCCCTGAGCATTGGCTGTCATCTGCTGGGCAAGGCGCCGCAGGGTTTCCCCTTTTTCTGTCAGGCGCAGCACTTTTCCCTGATAAGAAAACAGCCGGCAGCCGTAATATTCCTCCAGCCAGCGAATTTGCTGGGTCACAGCTGGCTGGGTAATATGCAGGGTTTCTGCCGTTTTGGTATAATTCATTTTTTCACAGAGCGCCAGAAAGGTCTCCACACGATTGTCCAGCATGATGTTCTCCCCTTTCAAAACTTTTCCTCCATCATACCATATTTCTGTCCATGAAAAAAGCAGAGAAACCATTTGGTCTCTCTGCTTCAAATTCATTTTTATGCTGCTGCCAATGCTTCTGCAGGTACTTCAAAGTCAGGTACCGCATCAAAGTTACTGCATGTCATGTGTACCAAAGTTTTGGAAATAGTCACGGGATTTTCTTCTCCACCGCTCATGACATCCATAATGCCCTGCATCATTGCTGTCATATCCAGTTCATACTGCATCACATAACCATCGTCGCTGATCCACAATTTTACGGGCATGCCTTCTACGCTGTCCATAAGGGTAACAAGATCATCTGCGGAGATGCCCAGACCAGCAGTTGTAGACTCAATACCGGAGTTTTTCAAAGCTTCTTCCATAGCGTCGCCTGTCAACAGACCTTCAATCACGGTTGTCTTGGTACCATTGATTTCTTCTGTACCTGTTGCTGTAAAGGCACTGATATTCTTCAGATACAGATCCATATTTTGTCCTGCGTTGTACTGAGAAATGTCTGTGCTTGCCATAGGCTGGTGAATCCATTCTCCGTCTACCTGCATATATGCATCTACTGTATCACCGTTTTGTACCGCATACATTTCATATGACTGCATTGCTTCATCATTGATTGTCGTACTGATGGTCATGTTGGTCTTGAAGGGGTCCAGCTTCAAATCCATATCAGATTTTACCACAGACTTCAAGGATTCTTCTTCATAAGCCATGTCCATCTGCACTTCCATCTGTGCAGACATGCTTGTCACCTGTACCATAGTATCATTTGCTTTCTGCAGCAATGCCTCTACGTCTGTTGACTGCTTCGCACCGCAGCCTGCTGCTGTAGCTGCCATTGCCAGTACCATAGCTAATGCAAAAATTCTTTTTTTCATTTACCCGTCCTCCTTAAATTTGTCGGTTTTGCTTTTTCTGCATCATACCACAAAAAACATATGTCTGTCTGCAAATTTTCATTTCAGTAAGAAATTCTTAAAAGAACATTAGGATTTTTTCATGAATATCTAATTTTATGCTTCTTTTTTCAAACAATCCATATAAAAGCAGTATGTATTACATCATTTTCTGCCAAAATTCCTCAAATTCCAATGCTCCTGACGTAATTTCTTTCGGTATTTCAAAATCAGATATCTCGTTGAAATTACTGCATGTCACCCGCAGTTTTGTTTTTACGATTGTCTGGAAGTTTTCTTCTGTGCCGCTGAGATTGTCCAGAGCTGCCTGCTGGCATAACTGCCGCTGTCAAAATGCCTGCAATGATTTTTCCTCCGATAATCATATTTTTGCCCCCTTGATTCCATTAAACTCTGGCTTTTCGTATCATACCACAAAAACAGATGTCCGTATATAATACCAAGAGCTTTTCACGTTTCATTGAGTTTTTTTCTTCTGCAATGCCTGACCGCCTGTGCAGTAGGGAAACAAGAAACATTCTGCACATTTGGGTCTGCGCGCAATACAGATCTTCCTGCCGTGGGCAATCATCTGGGTATTGATGTCAATCCATTTATCTTTCGGCACAATTTTCATCAGATCAAATTCAATCTTCACAGGGTCTTGATTTTTTGTCAATCCCAGCAGATTAGACACCCGTTTTACATGGGTATCCACTACAATGCTTGGGATGCCATACCAGTTGCCTCTCACCACATTGGCTGTTTTTCTTCCCACACCAGCCAGAGAAGTCAACGCATCCAGATCGGAAGGGACTTCGCCGCCAAATTCCGTCAGCAGCTTCTGACAGCAGGCAATGATATTTTTTGCTTTATTGTGATAAAAGCCAATGGAATGGATATCCTGTTCCAGTTCTGCCTGATTTGCCTCTGCAAAAGCCTGAATAGAAGTATATTTCTGGAACAGATCTTTTGTAACCAGATTCACCCTGTCATCTGTGCACTGGGCAGACATGATGGTGGCAATGAGCAGCTGCCAAGGGTTTTCGTGATTGAGATAACATTTTGTAGGGCCGTAGTACTCCCGCAATAAATCCAGTATGATGGTAACTTTTTCTTTTTTTGTCATATTCTTTTACTCCTTCCCGAAAAAGAAACATTTCCCACAAACAAATAGGATTTCCCGAGAAATATTTCCCAAAGTCTTTTATTTTCATGATTTCTGTCTTTTTATCCATAAAAAATGTCGTATTTTATTATACCATAGATTCTTGCCAGATGAAAACATCTATTATGCATACCGTATACACAAATAAAGCATCGTGCATTTTCCGTATTTGCATTGACTTTGCATATTTTCCCAGTATAATGAGATTCATTCATATTAATTTTCAATTCATTTTTATTCATTAAAGAGGTGGTATTATGGCAACAAGCAACAAAGACTTCCGCACCTCTGGGGCACTGAAAATACTGCTTCCCGGCATTGTATTGCAGTCTGTCCTCATGGGCGGCGGATACGCTACAGGGCGTGAAATCATTGAATACGGCGGCAAGTTTGGCGCATACGGCTGGGTATCTGGTGTGTTTACATTTTTTACCTTTGCGGTTATCGCTGTTCTGACTTTTGAACTGGCGCGCATCTATCGTATTTATGATTATAAATCCATCTTGAAACAGATCATTGGCAAGGCATGGCCAATTTATGATATTTTATACGTTATTCTGTTATTTTTGATCATCTCCATCATGGCTTCTGCCACCGGTGAAATCTTACAGCAGACCATCGGCCTGAACTATATGGTAGGCGTTGTCATACTGATTTTGATCGTTGCATTCCTGAATTTCTTCGGCAGTGCATTCATCGCAAAATTTGAAACTTACGGCACCATTGCCCTTTATGCGGCATACATCGTTTTCACCATCATGGTGATCACAGCCAACAAAGACAACATTGCCACTGTCATGGCAACACGGGACACCAGCTATGTGGAAAACACAACATGGCCTCTGGTAATACTGACAGGTATCATTTACGCATCTTACAACCTGTCTGCCATCCCTGCTGGTCTGTTCACACTGCGTGCCCAGACAAAACGAAGTGAATCCATCATTTCCGGCATCATCGGTGCATTGCTCATGACAATCCCTTGGTTCCTCACATACTTCGCAGTTATGGGGTACTATCCCGATGACACCATCATTGGCGCATCCGTTCCCTGGTTGGTAATGCTTCAATCCGTTTCCGACAGCAATATTCCTGTTTTGGTATTCGGTGTTGTAGCTGGCTGGACATTGATCGAAACAGCTACCGGCATGATCCATGCTTTACTGGAACGTCTGGATCACAGCCTGGAAGAAAAAAATCAGGAACCGCTTTCTCCTAAGAAACGCGGCATCATTACAGCAGCGATTCTGGTTGTAGCGATTTTCTTCTCTAAAATCGGTATCATCAATCTGATCAGCATGGGCTACTCTGCACTTGCTTATGGCTTCATTCTGGTTTACCTGCTGCCACTGCTGACTGTTGGTCTGTACAAAGTCATCAAAAACGGCAAGGTACCCAAAAAGAACTGATTTTGCTTCCAAAACACGACATTCTTCCGGATGTCGTGTTTTTCATCGAGTTTGACGATTTGAGATTTGACGATATTTTTAGGAGGTATTTCTTATGAACTTGAGAATTAATCGCAGCATTGCAGAACAGACAAAAGTCAGCTATGCCATCGAATCTGCAGGTCCATTGCCTTACGATATCGACTGCGGCGAAGGCATCAACACCGTTATGGTACCCCCTGCAGCCAAAGCAGCCTTCAAAGAACTGGATTTTGAAATGATGCGTCCTTACCCACACTCTGTAGATGTCAAAGACAGCATCATCCAGTACTGGAAAGATTACTGTCCGCTGAACTACAAACGGATCGTTCTTTGTGACGGTTCTGTGGGCGGATTATACCTGCTCAATCGTCTGTTTCTGGAAAAAGGTGACTCCGTATTGGGTATTGCTCCCCAGTTCTCCGAATATGTAACAGACGTTAGAATGTATGGCACCCATGTTACTGGTGTACCTCTGAAAAAAGAAAACAACTATCGTTTCTCCGTAGAAGACCTTTTATCAGCTCTGACTCCGGCACACAAACTCATTTACATCGACAATCCCAACAACCCCACCGGACAGGCAATCCCTCTGGCAGACATCGAAACCATTCTGACTGTTGCAAACAACAACGGAACTGCTGTCATCATCGACGAAGCTTACGGCGAATATATTCCCAAGGAAAACTCCGCTGTTTCTCTGTTGGATAAATACGAAAATCTCATTGTGGCGAGAACATTCTCTAAGGGCTTTGGTCTGGCTGGACTGCGTGCCGGTTATATTCTGATTCCCGAATGTCTGGCACCTTACATTGCCAACATCACAAACCCCTACTGCATGACGGAATTTTCCAGAAGCGTTGCTGCAAAAACCATTCTGGATGAATCTTTCCTGGAAATCCTTCAGAGCAAGACTGCGGAAATGAAAAGACAACTGTACCGCCCTTGGAAAAATCTTTCCATTGCCCATACCTGTGATACAGTCTCCATCAGTATGGTCACCCATCAGAACCCTGACATCGATCTGGCAGCAGAATTTGCAAAACGGCGAATTCTGGTCATTTCCGGCAATGATTTTGAGAATATCGGTCAAAATTCCGTTCGTCTACGTGTGCCGGAAGAAAAGAACATGCCAGCTGTTTTAAAAGCCATGGAAGAAATCGACCAACTATAACAAACTTTTTCAAACTCTGCGTTGACAAAGATTTTGTCCTATACTATGATGGACAGAAGAAAGGATTGGTGTATGGAAATGTCACAAACCATATTAAAAAACGCAGATTTGAAATCCACAAAAAAACGCTGTCTGCTGCTTTCGATCCTCCAGAGAGAAGACCGCGCCATGACAGCCGAAGAACTTTTGGAAAAAGCTACGCCTGTTCTGCCCATGAATGCTTCTACGGTATATCGTACCTTAAATACACTGACAGAAAAAGGAGTCCTGAGCAAAAGCCTGCGTAAAGACGGAAAATCATATTTTTCTCTGGAAAAACACGATCACCATCATCGTTTGGTTTGTACCGTCTGCCGCAAAGTCATTCCTGTTGACTCTTGTCCTTTGAAGGAATTGGAGGAAGATCTGGAAGAAAAAACAGGCTTCCGCATCACGGGACATACCTTGGAATTTAGCGGTATCTGTCCAGAGTGCAGAAAAGCAAACGGCCTTTAAACAAATGCAAACAGAAACAGCCAGTATTTCCACTAAAAATACTGGCTGTTTTTCTGTTTACAGCATATCTTTACGATCCAGAATCATAAAGATTCGAACCATATCCTCTGACAGATTCAGATTGCCCTCCTTATCTCCACTCAGGACACCTTCATCCACAAGCTTTTTGATGATTTCTTTGCCATAGGGCAGATCTTCGATTTTCTGATACCGTTTCACTTCCTCATCCCCTTCCGTTTCCTCTTTGTAAGTCACGCCAAAATAACTGCATACGCCTTTGCAAATGCCTTCCGCACATTGCTTTCGATAGTCTTCCGAAAGAAGCAGCTTTGCTTCCTCCCGATTGGTCATAAAGCCCCCTTCAATAAGGACTGCCGGCATTTTCGTTGCCCGAAGCACATAAAGATCTGCACTTTTTTTCAGTCCTCTGTTTCTTCTGCCACAGGCCTTTGCCAACGCCTCATGAACCTTTCCCCCTAAGTCCAAGGTCTTAGCATCTGCCTTTTCATAAATCCAGCTTTCTACGCCGTTTGCGTCATTCCAATCACTGCCAAAGGCATTGGCATGGATGCTGATATACACATCCGCTTTTGCGTCATTTGCCCGTTTGACACGGGTCTCCAAAGATGTGTCCTCATCCCCCGGCGCTACCGCAAGAACGCGGAAACCGCATCTTTTCAGAGCATCCATCAAATAAGAAGCTACTGCCCGATTATAAGCGTTTTCCGGCATATAACTGCCGTCAGGGAACAATGGTGTACGCTTGCCAGCCGTTTTCATGCCATGACCGTCATCTACTGCTACACAAAACATCTCATCCGCTCCTTTCTACTAATTTTTCTTTTCATCAGAAATCCCTTTGGTGGTTGGGTCTGTCAGCACCCCCAGTACTGCCAGAAATGCCGTTGCCAGCAGATAAGGATTGGCAAAAAGCGCTTTCATCTCGTCACACAATACTTGCCAGCTGGTAAACATCTCCGGATTCGCCCCTGTTGCTGTCAGTACAACGCCCACCAGCCCAACCCAAAACCAAGGGTTTGTCAGTCGTTTCTTCCATTCCAGATTCATTTGTTCTCCCCCCCCCTTTCATACTATGCGTACTCGTCCAGACGGTGATGGGCAGATTTCGCACTGCTTTCCACAGCGGATAAACGTCCCTCGTGGTCTTTCAAAGAAGCTTTGATGCCTTCCAAATCTTTCTGCATACCAAGAATCATATCCAGCTTCGCATCCACACCTCCTCGCCACGCGGCGTCTTTCTCCACAGATTTATCTCGGCTCTGGACAAAGCTGAGAACGCCCAAAAGACCACCCAGCACAGACAGCACCAGCCCAATTTCCAGTTCCATATCCTCCCTCCTTTCCCGGACAAAAGGAGCATAACGGAAAAAAAGTCCCGCTGCGTCCCAACTTTTCTGCATAAAAAAAGTCCCTATGGGAAATCCCATAAGGACATAACATACAAATATTATTTTTCGCTGTAAACACCCAGCTTGCGGAAACGTTCATAGCGTTTTTCAGACAGAGCACGACCGGAATACTGTTCCAGTTCCTGCACATCAGAAAGCAGTCGCACTTTCAGGTCTTCACACATGATGTCAAAGGAGTCAAAGTTTTCTTCAATGACATCTTCTGCCACGCCAAAGCGTTTCATATCTTCCGCTGTGATCTTCAGGCATTCTGCCGCGTCAGCCGCTTTGCTTGCATCTTCCCACAGGATAGACGCACAGCCTTCGGGAGAAATAACGGAGAATACCGCATTTTCCAGCATATATACTCTGTTTGCCACAGAAAGACCCAGTGCGCCGCCGCTGCCGCCTTCCCCAATAACAATAGTAATAATGGGTGTTTCCAGACCCATCATTTCCATGAGGTTGTCGGCAATGGCCTGACCCTGTCCGCGTTCTTCCGCTTCTTCCCCACAGTATGCACCGGAGGTATCCACGAAACAAATGACGGGGCGATGGAATTTCTCTGCCTGTTTCATGAGGCGCAGGGCTTTCCGATAGCCCTCAGGCATAGGGCAGCCGAAGTTGCAGCGGATTCTTTCCTGCAAATCACGACCGCGTTCAATACCGATGAATGTGACAGGAATATCCCCCAGATAACCAATACCACCGATGATGGCAGGGTCATCTGCATATTTCCGGTCACCATGCAGTTCTGTTCTTTCTGTGAACAGATTTTCGATATAGGCACGGGAAGTGGGACGATCCTGGGCTCTTGCAGCCTGTAATCTTTCATAAGCTGTCATCATGCCTCATCCCTCCTTCTGTGCTGTTTCAAAAGACGTTCCAGTGTTGCACGCAGTTCTGTACGAGGCACGATAGCATCTACAAAGCCGCAGTCCTGCAAAAATTCTGCACGCTGGAAATCTTCCGGCAATTTTTTCTTAGTCGTCTGCTCAATGACACGACGGCCTGCAAAGCCGATGAGTGCATTGGGTTCGGACAGAATGATGTCCCCCAGCATAGCAAAGCTTGCTGTTACACCACCAGTTGTAGGGTCTGTCAGAACAGTGATATACAATCCACCTTTGTCGCTGTGGAAATGAACAGCACCGCTGGTTTTTGCCATTTGCATAAGGGACAGAATCCCTTCCTGCATTCTGGCACCGCCGGAGGCTGTAAAGCCTACCACAGGCAGATCATGTTCTGTTGCATATTCAAAAAGCCGTGTGATCTTTTCCCCTACCACAGAGCCCATGCTGCCCATCATGAACTGAGGGTCCATAACGAACACAGCGCAGGGCTGACGGCGGATAGCAGCAGTACCGCATACCACGCCTTCCATCTGACCGGATGCCGCACGAGCGGATTCGATTTTATTGGCATAGCCGGGGAAGTTCAAAGGGTTTTCTGTCTGGATATTCATTTCCAGTTCCTGAAAACTGCCTTTGTCACAAATGGCTTTGATTCTTGTTCTGGCATTGATACGGTAATGATAGCCGCAGGAAGGGCATACCATTTTATTCTTTGCTACAGAACGCTTTGTATCAATGGCTTTACAAATGGGGCAGCGGATCTTTTCTTCCACCGTAGGTGTGATGCCGCCGCTTTCCAGCACATTTCTTGATTTTCGGAACATGCCAACAATATTATTCAAGTTCTGTGCCTCCTTCCGCCAACAGTTCCGGCAGAATCAGTGTGTCATAATCCCCTTTCTGGAACCGGGGGTTACGCACCAGCCGCAGTTGGTCTTCAATATTAGTATGAATCCCATGAATAACCATTTCACAAAGAGCAGCTTCCATTTTACGGATAGCATCTTCTCTGGTCTTAGCGTAAACAATGAGTTTACCGATCATGGAATCATAAAAAGGTACAATCAAGCAATCCTGTACCAATGCTGTATCAAAGTGTACCCGGGAACCGCCGGGGATATGCAAAAAGTCCACCTGACCGGTGCTTCTTGCGTTGATGCGGCATTCCATGGAATGACCATGCAGGTGAATATCTTCCTGTGTGAAATCCAGAGGAATCTGGCAGGCAATACGGATCTGCCACTTTACGATGTCCACATCGCTGATTTCTTCTGTAATGGGATGTTCTACCTGCAAACGGGTATTCATTTCAATGAAATAGAAATTGCCGTCAGGTGCCAGCAGGAACTCTACGGTACCTGCGTTCACATAGTTTGCAGCTTTTGCCGCTTTCACAGCCGCATCCATCATTCTTTTGCGGATATCTTCTGTCATAACAGGGCAAGGTGTTTCTTCCAGCACCTTCTGCTTATTCAGCTGCAGGGAGCAGTCACGTTCCCCCAGACAAACGATGTTGCCGAAGGCATCTGCCAGCACCTGCATTTCCACATGGCGTACAGAAGTCAGATATTTTTCCAGGAACACGTCACCGTTGCCAAAAGCACTTTTGGCTTCTTCAGACGCTGCCAAAAAGGCATGTTCCAGATCTTCTTCTCTTTCCACCACACGGATGCCCTTGCCGCCGCCGCCAGCAGTAGCTTTTACCAGAATGGGATAGCCGATTTCCGCAGCCAGACGTTTTGCTTCCGCAGGGTCATGAAGGATTTCTGTACCGGGTACCACAGGCACACCGATTTCCTTCATAAGCTGACGGGAATTGTCCTTATCACCCATGGCGCGAAGCACATTGCTGTCAGGACCAATGAAAATGATGCCCTTTTCTTCACAAAGTGCCGCAAACTCAGGGTTTTCGGACAAAAAGCCATAGCCGGGATGGATGGCTTCCGCATTGGATGCCAAAGCCGCACTGATGATATTTTTCTGGTTCAGATAACTGTCTGCCGCCGCGTTGGAACCGATACAGATTCTTTCATCTGCCAGTGCAACGGGCAGGGAATTCTGGTCTGCTTCGGAATATACCGCTACGGTTTCGATGCCCATTTCCTTACAGGCACGAATGATGCGGACAGCTACCTCCCCTCTGTTTGCAATGAGAATTTTTGAAAACATATCCTCTTACTCCTTTATCAGAGCGAAAGAAAATTCCGCACTGACGCATAATTTTCCGTTCACAAAGCCTTTGCCGCTTGCCCAGTAGAAAGGACCTTTGTGTTTGATCAAAGTGCATTCTGTTTCCAAAACATCACCGGGACGCACACTGTTTTTGAAACGCACTTTGTCCAGACCTGTGAAATAAGGTGTGGCACCTTCCTGTTCGCCAGAAAGGAGCACACAGGTGGACTGTCCCAGAATTTCGCACAGGATAACGCCCGGCACTACGGGGTTGCCGGGGAAATGTCCCTGCAAAAACCACTCATCGGGGCGGATGGTCTTTTTGCCGTAAGCAACACCATCTCTCAGTTCTGCTTCGTCAACCAGCAGCATATTGTCCCGATGGGGCAGTATTTTCTTCAGTTCTTCCTGATTCATAGGTTTTCGCCTTCTTCCTATCAGTCTTCACGGATACGGAACAGAACCTGACCGTATTCCACGATCTGACCGTTGTTGATGCAGATTTCTTCAATGGTGCCGCTGCATTCTGCCGCGATTTCATTGAACATCTTCATGGATTCTACGATACATACAGTATCACCAGCTGCCACATGATCCCCTACGGATACATAGGGCGCTGCACCAGCCTGAGGCGCTACATAAACAGTACCTACCAGAGGTGTTTTCTGTTCATACAGGTCTTCTTCAGGTGCTTCAGGCGCTTCAGGTGCTGCAACAGGAGCTTCAGCCGCCGCAACAGGAACAGCTTCCACAGGAACAGCCGCAGGCATCACTACAGCAGGTGCCACGGGAGCAGAAACTGCTTCCAGCACCAGTCTGTTGTCGCCTTCTGTCAAATCCAGTTTGGTCAAACCGTTATCTTTCAAAATTTTTGCCAATTCGGCAATCTTTGTTGTTTCCATCTATCTCACCCTTTGAATTTTCTAAATGCGATGCAGGCATTGTGACCGCCAAAGCCCAGAGAAGTGGACAGAACTGCTTCCAGTTCCGCTTCTTCCGCTACATTGGGTGTATAATGCAGATCACAGGCTTCATCCTGTTCCAGCAGGTTGATGGTGGGAGGTACCAGAGAGTGATTCATGGCACAAATTGCAGCGATGGCTTCTGCCGCACCTGCTGCACCCAGCATATGACCTGTCATAGATTTTGTAGAGCTGATATGTACTTTCTGAGCATCTTCTTCGCCCAGAGCCTTACGGATGGCATTTGTTTCTGTTTTATCGTTCAGGGCTGTGCCTGTACCATGGGCATTGATGTAGATTTTTTCCACAGGAACGCCTTCCAGTTCTGCCATAGCGTCTTTGATGGCTCTTGCGCTGGCTTCCGCACTTTCATCAGGCGCTGTTACATGGTGTGCGTCGCAAGTGGAACCATAGCCGCATACTTCTGCGTAAATCTTGGCGCCTCTAGCTTTTGCGTGTTCATATTCTTCCAGGATCAGTGTGCCTGCGCCTTCGCCCATAACAAAACCACCGCGGCGTTTGTCAAAAGGCAGAGATGCTGCATTGGGATCTTCAGAAGGGCTCAGTGCCATACATGCGCCAAAGCCTGCCACTGCCAGATTGGTGATAGCTGCTTCACTGCCGCCGCAGATCGCCGCTGTTGTGTAGCCATGACGAATTGCACGATATGCTTCCCCGATACATGTGGTACCAGTCGCGCATGCGGTTGTCATGGAAACACAGGGACCTTTTGCCTCATATTTGATGGCAATGTTGCCAGCTGCGATATTGCTGATCATTTTGGGAATGAACAGAGGAGAAACCCGTCTGGGACCTTTTTCTTCCAGGGTTTTGTAAGATTCTCCAAATGTTTCAAAACCACCGATACCGCTGCCAAAGTATACGCCCAATTCTTCAGGGGCAATTTTGCCTTCCAGTTCGCTGTCAGCCATGGCTTCTGCCGCAGATGCCAGCGCATACTGTGTGAAACGGTCCAGCTTCTTTGCGGACAGTTTATCCATGCAGCACAGAGGATCGAAATCCTTTACTTCTGCTGCCAGTTTATATTTGGATTCGGATACGTCAAAACGGGTGATCATACCGATGCCGTTTTTGCCTGTTTTCAGACCTTCCCAAAAATCAGCTACGTTGTTGCCGATGGGGGTTACTGCACCCAAACCTGTTACTACGACTCTTTTCATAAAGTACCTCCTACATGGCCAGACCGCCGTCGATGCGGATCACTTCGCCGGTGATATAATCGGACTGGTCGCTTGCCAAAAACAGCGCAAGGTTTGCAATGTCTTCAGGCTGCGCAAATCTTTTCATTGGAATATGATCGACTAATGCGTTGTTTTCAGACAGATTTTCTGTCATATCTGTTGCTACGAAACCGGGCGCAATGGCATTGCAGTTCACATTGCGGCTAGCCAGTTCTTTTGCAACGGATTTTGTCAGCCCAATGAGCCCCGCTTTAGAAGCGGAATAGTTTGTCTGACCGGGATTGCCCATCAGACCGGATACAGAGCTGATATTGATAATCTTGCCGCTTTTCTGTTTCATGAAAACAGGGTAAAGCTGCTTGATCATATAGAAAGCGCCTTTCAGATTGGTATCCACAACGCTGTCGAAGTCGGGAACCTTCATCATAGGCACCAGTTTGTCCTTGGTAATGCCGGCATTGTTTACCAGAATATCGGCGCCGCCGAAATCTTTGATGATCTGCTTGCAGACTGCGGCAACCTGTTCCGCATCTGCCACGTTGCACTGGTAAGCTTCTGCCTTTACGCCCATTTCCAGCAGAGCTGCTTTTGTTTCTTCTGCTTTCTGGGTATTGCCTGCATACAGCAGCGCAATGTTTGCGCCCTGTTCTGCGAATCTTTTACAAATGGCCGCACCGATACCACGGGAACCGCCTGTAACAATGGCTGTTTTTCCTTTCAACATATCTTAGCGTACCTCCTCTGCTACCTGACGAGCTTCTTCCATGTTGGAAACAGCGTAAACCTTGCTGTCAGGAAGAATGCGGCTGATGAGTTTCTTCAGTGTGGTGCCAACGCCCACTTCGATGAAAGTATCAAAGCCGTCTGCCGCCATATTTTCAATGCTTTCCTGCCAACGCAGGGAATGGTTGATCTGTTTTTCCATCAGTTCCCTTACTTCTGCTGTGTAAGGTTTTGTTGTGTAGTTGGAATATACAGTCATTTCGGGCTGTTTTACATCCACAGCCTTCAGTGCTTCTGCAAATTCCTTAGATGCTTCGTCCATAAAAGGAGAATGGAAACCGCCGCCTACAGCTACAGGCAGACATCTGCCGCCGGCTTCCTTTACATCTTTTCCGAAACTGTCGAGTTCATCTTTTTTCCCGGCAACAACCAACTGACCGGGGCCGTTGTAGTTTACGGGGAACACATTGTCATATTTTTCCGCCAGTGCTTCCACCTGTTCATTTTCCATTTTCATCACCGCTACCATAGATGCGGGATGTTCTTTTGCGGCTTTTCCCATGGCTGCTCCTCTGGCACATGCCAGACGGAACCCATCTTCAGGGCTGTATGCGCCTGCAAAAGCCAATGCAGGGATTTCTCCCAGAGAAAAACCTGCCACAGCCTCAGGCACGATGCCTTCTTCCCGCAGAGCAATTGCTGCGGCGATGTCTGCCAGATACAGACAGGGCTGTGTATTTTCTGTAATCTTCAATTCTTCGGCTGTACCTTCAAAGCACTGCTGCAAAGTGCCAGGGCGGATTTCCTCCGCCCGAGCAAACAGTTCTTTTACGCTTTCTTTGTTTTCGTAAAAGTCCTTGCCCATACCGGCCTTCTGCGCGCCCTGCCCTGAAAAGACAAAGGCTATTTTACCCATTTTGCAGCTCCTTTCAGCAGTTCTTCCGCTTCGGTCGCGATTTCTTTCACGATTTCCGCAGCGGGCTGTGCTTTTTTCACCATACCGGAAATCTGACCTGCCAGGAAGCAGCCGGCTTTTGTATCGCCTTCTACAGCTGCTTTGCGCAGTGCGCCAACACCCAGCTCAGCCACATCTTCCGCTGTTGTTTCCGGTGCATATTCCACTTTCAGGAATTCACGGCTGAAAGGATTTTTCAGACAACGGCAAGTGTTGCCGCCAAAACGTCTGCCTGTGGTAACGGTGGAGATGTCAGTTGCTTTCAGAACCATGTCTTTGTAGTTCTGGTGCACGCCGCATTCTTCTGCCAACAGGAAACGAGTCCCCATCTGCACGCCTACTGCGCCCAGCATGAAAGCCGCTGCCATACCGCGTCCGTCACCGATGCCGCCTGCCGCCAGTACAGGAATGTTCACAGCGTCGCATACCTGAGGCACCAGTGGCATTGTTGTCATTTCCCCGATATGCCCACCGGATTCGCCGCCTTCTGCGATAACAGCGGAAGCACCTGCTTTTTCCATCATTTTTGCTGCTGCAACAGATGCAACAACAGGAATTACAGTAATGTTTGCTTCCTTCCACATTCCCATGTATTTTTTAGGCATACCCGCACCTGTGGTAACAACAGCTACCTTTTCTTCAGCCACGATTTTTGCCACTTCATCCACATGAGGGCTCATGAGCATGATATTCACGCCAAAAGGTTTGTCTGTCAGTTCTCTGGCAATCCGAATCTGTTCACGCAGGTAGTCGCCGCCTGCGTTCATGGCAGAGATGATGCCCAGACCGCCGCCATTGGAAACGGCTGCTGCCAGTTTACCATCTGCAATCCAAGCCATGCCCCCCTGGAAAATGGGGTATTCAATGCCTATCATTTCGCAAATCGGTGAAACAATCATTTCTTTCCCTCCAATTAGTTCTGTTTGCTTTCGATCATTTTAACCAGATCAGCAACAGTTTCTACTTTGTTGTCGCCCATTTCGATTTCTGTGCCCAGTTCTTCTTCCAGGCTCATGAGCAGTTCCATAACGTCCAGAGAGTCGATCCCCAGATCAGCAAATTTTGTTTCCATTGTGATTTCGGAAACTTCACATTCCAGTTTTTCTGCCAACAGTGCTGCGATTTTTTCAAATACCATGATGCATTCTCCTTTTCTTCTCTAAAAAAATGATTTCGTCTTGTTCAGGGCAGCAAGCTGTCCCCAATATTGCCGCATGAAGCGGACATGTATATGATGCCTTTTTTGGCTCATTACCATCTTACGATGCAGGCTGCACTTGCCAGACCGCCGCCGAAAGCAGGCAGCAGCAGCAGATCGCCTTTCTGCAGCATTCCCTTGCGGTTCATTTCATCCAGCGCAATGGGGATACTTGCGGAGGAAGTATTGCCGTAACGGTCAATATTCACATAAAATTTCTCCTTGGGTACTTTCAGCATCACGCTTGCAAAGTCAATGATACGCTGATTTGCCTGGTGAGGTACGATGTACTTGATATCCTCAAATGTCAGACCATTCTGCTGGAGCAGCTGTTTTGTGTCATGACAAATGGCGTTTACAGCAAACTTAAATGTATCCTGTCCGCGCATGTGGATATAAGGTTTTTTCTGTGTTCCTTCGTAAAAAGGAGATTTCCCAATCATTTGGGGAATGTCGATGACATTGTCACCGCCTTTTACATGGAATACAGAGTCAAGGTAATTGTCACCTTCACCCAGAACCACTGCCCCTGCGCCATCACCAAAAATGACACAGGTACTTCTGTCTTCCCAGTCCACAATACGGCTCAATCTTTCTGCGCCAATGACCAGTACTTTCTTCGCCTTGCCTCTGGCAAAAAAACCTGCCGCTGTTTCCAGTGTGAAAACAAATGCAGAGCATGCCGCGTTGATGTCCATGGTCATACAGTCCAGACCCAGAATATTCTGAATCATACAGGAAACAGAAGGAGAAATGGATTCCCCGCTGACACTGGCTGCAAGGATCAGATCGATCTCTTCTTTTTTCACACCGCTGTTTTCCAGCGCTGCCAGTGCTGCTTTGGCGCCCATGTCTGCCGCCGTTTCGTTGGTGCTCACGTGGCGTTCTTTTACGCCTACGCGCTGCATGATCCACTCGTCATTTGTATCTACGATTTTAGACATATCATCATTGGTTACCACTCTGGGAGGCACATACATGCCCGTTCCCAATATAGAAAAACTCATTCTTCTTTCCTCCTGCAATATGCAATCTTTTGTGCTTACGATATTTAGTCCCCGTTTTGGCAAAAAGGTTACAGGAAATTGATATTTTTTTGCACTTTTTTCCAAACAAAAAGGAAACCGACTTTTGTACCGTACAAAAAGCCCCTTTGTTCCCCTGTCAGCCTCTTTTTCTCATCCGCATCCACAACAGTACCAATAAGCACCAGGAAGCGCATACATAGGACAAAAATCCAATGCCGATAAGCATTCTCCTATGACGCATTTTTTCCGCCAAGCGGCAAAACTCCTGTTCTGCTGTATTTTCTGCCGGAATCTGTCCCCTGCTGGAGGTTTTTTGAGAGAATCTGCGATATTGCTTGTAATACTGACGGCAGTCGGGACACGTCCGCAAATGCGCCGCCACACTGTTTTTTGTCACAGGGTTTGCCAGCCCGTCCTGATACAGAGCCACCAAGTCCATGACGATCTCACATGGCAAATTCATCTTTCAACACCTCCATCATTTTTTTCTTCGCGCGGAAAAAGATCACCTTTGCGGAATTTTCACTGATCTTCAACGCCAGTGCGATTTCAGAAAAAGGAAGTTCCGCATAAATCCGCAGCAGCACCACATCCCGGTATTTTTTCGGTATTTCCCGTACCATGGCGCGGACTGCTTTTTCCACATATTTCTTATGGACATATTCTTCCGGGTCTGCATTCTGCGTATAATAGGTATTGACTACCAAATCCAGATTTGCAGAGTCCAAATGCAGTTTGTTGCGTTTGAGATATTTGAAATAAACATGCTTTCCGATGGATGCCAGCCAGGTAAAAACTTCGCACTCTCCGCGAAAACGGTGAAAGGATGTATATGCCTGCAAAAAAGTTTCCTGCGCCAGGTCTTCCGCCAGAGCGCGATCCCCACACAGACGATGCAAAAAAGCATATACTCTGTCATAATATGCCCGATAGAGCATTTCAAATGAATTCACCTGCTCACCCCCGTTCGCCTGTTTCGCATTACAGTATACCATAAGAAACATGGAAAATCCAGTAACTTTCTATGGCTTCTTTCGCAAATGGGCATCAAAAGGGACAGAATTCGCTTTCTGGGGTAAAAAAAATTTATTTTCATCTTGACAATTTTATAAAAATGAAGCAAAATATTAGTGTTGCGTATCGGTGTGTGGCTCAGTTTGGTAGAGCGCTACGTTCGGGACGTAGAGGCCGCAGGTTCAAATCCTGTCACACCGATAAAAAAAGGAACCTTTTTAGGTTCCTTTTTTATTTTCTGATTATTCTTTTTCTGCAGCTTCAAAAATTTCTTCTGCGGATTTTTTGTAATATCCTGTGCTGTCTTCTGCCACAGTTGCCGCGATTTTTGTGCCATAATACAGACGGCAGGCTTCCGCTGCATCCATACGATGTGCCTTTGCCATGCGTCCAACGACATCAATGAGCAATTCTGTTCTGTCTTCATAATGCCCATAAGTATCTTCTTCCGCGTCTCTTTCCAGCGCCATCATCCCGTCGATCATGCCGATGTAAAAAGCAGTATCCATTTCCGGGAACTGTTTTCTGGTATCCTGCAGCAGCCGGATTACGCCGTTTTTGTCAAAGGCTTCAAAAACCTTATGTCCGGGAATGTTTTTGGCAAAGCTGTAATACTCGATGCAGGAAACGATCATTCTCAATTCATCCATTTCTGCACGCTCCTTTCCTTCTGTATCATACCTGTTTTTTGTCAAAATTTCAACAGCCGTTTTTGTTTTTGCTTGACAAGTGACGAAAGAAAATGCAGTATGTTGTTATAAAAAGAAAAAGGAGCGATATGACATGATTTCTGTTACCATAGACGAAAGCATCAAAGAACGCTGTCCCGAAGCGGTACTGGGACTTTTGCAGTGCAAAGTTTCCGTGCATCCTGATGATGAAAAATTTCTTGCCCTGCTCAACGGCAAGATTGCAGAACTGTCTGAAGTGGAGCTGTCCCAGGCAAACAAACGGGACTATATCCAATCCACTCGGAAAGCATACAAGGCACTGGGCAAAGAACCCAACCGCTACCGCAATTCCTGCGAAGCCATGTGCCGCAGAATTGCCAAAGAACGGGGACTTTACTACATCAATAACGTGGTAGATATCAATAACTACCTTTCTATTCTGTCTGGCTATTCCATGGGCACTTATGATCTGGCACACGTCACCGGCGGCATCACTTGGAAACGTGCTCCTGAAGGCACCGCTTATCAGGGCATCGGCAAAGACGTGCTGAATATTGAATTCCTTCCTGCCCTCTTTGACGAAGTAGGACCTTTTGGCAATCCAACCAGTGACAACACCCGTGCCATGATTACCGATGATACCAAAGAAATCCTGTTGGTGTACTACACCTTCAATGGCGGTCAGGAACTGGAATCCCTGCTGGAACTCTCCAAAGAACTGCTGGAAAAACATGCGGCAGGCACAGATTTTGAAATTCAGATTTTGAAGTAAGATATTCTGAAATACAAAAAGATGGCAGACTTTGATATCTGCCATCTTTTTTATATACATTTTCTTACTTTACCCTTCTACCGCAAAAGATTTCAGTCTGTTTGCCGCTTCCTCATCCACATAAACCTCCAGCAATACCCCTTCTGCTGTATGTTCTTCTCGGATGATTTCGCATCTGCCATGTACCCAGCCTGCCAATGCACCTTCTGTATAAGGCAGCAGTACCGTCATGGACTTACGGAAGCTTTTCAGCAGCTTTTCGATGGTTGCCAGCATCTGTTCCAGCCCCATCTGTTTCCCTGCGGAAATCTGCACGATTTCCCTTGCCATTCTGTCCATGGGCAAAGGCAGCTCCACTTCTCTGTCCATTTTGTTATAAACAGTAATAACCGGTGTATCTTCGCAGCCCAGACCTCTCAGGGTGTCATATACCACTCGCATCTGTTCTTCTCTGTTAGGATTGGACGCATCCACCACATGGAGGAGAATATCCGCATACTTCAATTCTTCCAGTGTGGCACGGAATGCCTGAATCAGATGGTGGGGCAGTTTCTGGATAAAACCTACGGTATCTGTCATCAGGATTTCAGAACCGCCGGGCAGTTCCACTTTTCTGGTAGTAGTATCCAGTGTGGCAAAGAGTTTATCCTCTGCTAATACCCCGGCTTGTGTCAATACATTCAATGTAGTGGATTTTCCGGCATTGGTATAGCCCACCAGAGAAACCACAGGGGTGCCTTTTTTGTTTCGCTGGCTGCGCAAAAGTTCCCGATGGGTCTGGATTTCTTTCAAATCCCGATTCAGTTCTGCAATTCGTTCTTTGATGTGACGGCGGTCTGTTTCCAGCTTCTTTTCGCCGGGACCTCTTGTACCGATACCGCCCCCCAGACGGGACATGGATGCACCCATACCTGTCAGACGGGACATACGGTATTTCAGCTGTGCCAGTTCTACCTGAATTTTCCCTTCGCCAGAAATAGCACGACCGGCAAAAATATCCAAAATGACGATGGTTCTGTCCATAACCTTTGTTTCCAGCATTTTTTCCAGATTTTTCAGCTGTGCCGGAGAAAGTTCATCGTCACAGACAATGCCTGTGGCATCGTATGTATGAATCATCATTTTCAGTTCTTCAATTTTGCCTTTTCCCAGATAATGACCGGGATGTACCCGTTCTCTGCGCTGGATGGTACGGGCAACGGCTGTTGCACCTGCTGTATTTACCAGTTCTTCCAACTCATCCAGACAGGCTTCCACAGCCATGGCAGAAGGACTATCCTTGTCCTCCAGCTCAATGCCTACCAGTATCAATCTTTCTTCTGTATCTTTATTTTCATGCAATTCTTTTGCCATGTCTTACTCCTCTCTGCTGTTTACCGCAGCCAAACGCCGTCAAAAGAGAATCTGGCAGGACCTGTCATATAAATATGGTTGTCGGATTCTCTCCATTCGATTTCCAAAGTGCCGCCCAGAAGCTGGATACGCACCTTTCTGTCACACAATCCGTTGAGCACCGCTGCCACCAATGTAGCAGATGCCCCTGTACCGCATGCCATTGTTTCGCCGCTGCCTCTTTCCCAAACACGCATACTCATGTGAGTGCGGTCAATGACATGGGCAAACTCAATATTTGCCTTTTTGGGGAACATGGGATGGACTTCTGCCACTTTGCCGTATTTTTCCACTTCAAAATGTTCTGTATCATCCACAAAAATGACCCCATGAGGATTTCCCATGGAAACACAGGTCACATCAAAAGTCTTGTCCAAAATCTGCAATTTTTCCCCAATGACAGGTGTTTTGTCGCTGATAACGGGAATCTGTGCCGCTTCCAGAATAGGTTCTCCCATATCCGCTGTAACGGCAATGACAATGTCATTCTGAATATGTAACTGCAATGTTTTGATGCCGCCCAGAGTTTCCAGTGTAATGACGTTCTTTTTGGTCATGCCCCGTTCGTAAACATATTTGCCGATACAGCGAACAGCATTGCCGCACATTTCCCCTTCAGAACCGTCCATGTTGAACATCCGCATACGAAAGTCCGCTACTTCAGAAGGCAAAATCAATACCAAACCGTCAGCGCCTACGCCGAAATGACGCTCACTCATGGCAACCGCCAGCATATCGGGATATTTCACTTCTTCTTCAAAACCATTGATGTAAATATAATCGTTGCCGCAGCCTTCCATTTTTGTAAAACGCATGTTGTTTCCTCCTTGCTATGTAGGGGCGGTACAAAGACCGCCTGTGTTTAGTGCTGTCCGTGGGTCGTCGGTACCATTTCTCGCTCCTGTGCCACTGCGCTGTAAATCCGCAGAGACCAAAGCCCTGCCAGACCTACCAGTGCAAAAATCACACGCGCCAGCCAGAACATGGAACCGCCGAAAATGGTCGTTACCAGATCGAATCCAAAAAATCCGATAAGACCCCAGTTCAGCGCACCGATGATGACAAGTGTCAAAGCAATATAATTCCCTGTTTTCATGCTTTTGACCTCCTAATGGTATGATCAACAGATATATCTGTATCCATAGTATTCCTTGTCTTTTGAATTTTATGAAAAAAGTTTTTCAACTGTGTTGGCAAAATCTACCCCTTTGAGATTTCCCACAGCGGAATAGCTCATTTTGGGCTTTTCAAAAACCAGTTCTGCCACTTCTGCCAAGTCTTTCTGTGTCACTGCTTCTATTTTTTCAATGACTTCTTCCATTTCCTGCACTTTTCCACGCAGGAGCATAGCGGAACCTGCCGCTGTCATACGGTTCAATGTGCTTTCAGAACCAATGATGAAATTGCTGATCATCTGTTCTTTTGTCACATTCAGAATCTTTTCGGAAATGCCTTCTTTTCGCACTGCCGCAATTTCTGATGCAATGCCTTTGTATACCGCCTCAGCCTGAGAGGGATTCATGCTGGCATAAATGGAAAAAAGTCCCGTATCCGCAAAAGCTGTGGTATAGCTGTAAATGGAATAAGTCAATCCCTGTTCCTCGCGGATTTTCTGGAACAGACGAGAGCTCATGCCGCCGCCAAAAACCGTGTTAAAAATTGCCATGGCGTATTTCAGGGGATGTTCTCTCTCCAACCCTTCAAAGGCAATACATGTGTGAAGCTGTTCCACATCTTTTTTCTTCTGAATCCATGACTGGTGGTAAGAAGCTTTTGTTTCCAAAGGACAATAAGGTGCCTTTGCCTGCCATCTGCCAAAGTAATGGTTCAGCATCTCCAACATTTCTTCCCGTTTGAAGTTCCCTGCCACGGAAAGCACAATATTTTCCGTATGATAATTCTTTTCATAATAAGCGCGGATTTTTGCCGCATCCAGATTGCCAATGGTTTCTTCTGTTCCCAGAATGGGCATTCCCAAACTGCTTTTCTGCCAGATACTATCTTGTAGGCAATCATGCACCAGTTCCTCCGGCGCATCGTCATACATATAGATTTCTTCTGTGATGACGTTCCGTTCCTTATCCACTTCTTCCTGCGAAAAAGCCGGATGCAGGAGCATATCACTCATAACTTCCATGGCTTGTTTCACATGCTTGTCCAGCACACGGGTATGATAACAAGTATATTCTTTTGTGGTATAGGCGTTGATCTGTCCGCCCAAAGCGTCCATTTCCTCGGCAATCTGTCTTGCGGAGCGGTTTTCTGTTCCCTTGAACATCATGTGTTCAATGTAATGGGAAATACCGTTTTCCTCAGGACGCTCGTTTCTCGTGCCATTTTTCACCCAGATACCAAAGGAAATACTGCGGACATAGCCAATTTCCTCCAGCACCACTTGTATTCCGTTTTCCAATTTTTCTATGGTCAGCATCATTCTTCCCTGCTTTCCCTATGGTTTTTTGTTAGGATATTCCATCCTGAAAAAAATATACGTCAAAGGTTCTGTTATCGCATACTTCTCTATGTTACAGTATATCAAAATGCCTTTGCTTCCGCTACCTATTTTTCCCTTTATAAAAAAAGAATCTTCTCTTTAGGGGCATCTTCATAAGAAAACAAAGAAAGCTGAAATCCTTATGATAGAGGATTTCAGCTTTCTGATTCTTACTGAGATTTTATTTTATCTGATTGCAAATTAATATCTTTCCAGAACGCTTTTTTCGGAGTCAGGTGTTTCATCCTGTACCAGAGCGTCTTTCATGGAGAAGTTCAGTCTGCCCTGTTTGTCGATTTCTGTCAGTTTTACCATAACTTCATCGCCAGGTGCTACAACGTCTTCTACTTTTGCCACTCTCTTGTTTGCCATCTTGGAGATGTGAACCAGACCTTCTTTGCCGGGTGCGATTTCTACGAAAGCGCCGAATGTCATCAGTCTTGTGATGGTGCCTTTGTAGATCTTACCAGGTTCGGGATCGCTGACAATGGCGTTGATCATATCCATTGCACGCTGCATATCTGCCGGATCTGTACCCTTGATGAAGATCTTGCCATCATCTTCTGTATCGATTTCACAATTTGTTTCTTCGATGATCTTCTTGATAACTTTGCCTCTTGTACCGATAACTTCCGCAATCTTATCCACGTCGATCTGCATAGTTGCAATCTTAGGCGCATATTTGGACAGTTCTTTTCTGGGTTCTGCGATAGCTTTCAGCATGACTTCGTTGAGGATATATTCTCTTGCTCTGCCTGTCTGTGCAAAAGCCTGTTCGATCATTTCAAATGTCAGACCTTTGATCTTCATATCCATCTGGATTGCTGTAATACCTTCAGAAGTACCAGCCACTTTAAAGTCCATGTCGCCGAAGAAGTCTTCTACGCCCTGAATGTCTGTGATTTCGATGAAGTCGTCATCTGTGTCGCCTGTTACCAGACCAACGGAGATACCAGCAACAGGACGTTTGATAGGTACGCCTGCTGCCATCAGGGACAGTGTGGAACCGCAGATGGAAGCCTGAGATGTGGAACCGTTGGAGCTGAGGATATCGGAAACCAGACGGATTGCGTAAGGGAATTCTTCTTCGCTGGGGATCACGGGCAGCAGTGCTCTTTCACCCAGTGCGCCGTGACCGATTTCACGTCTGCCGGGGCCTCTGGAAGTTTTTGCTTCACCTACAGAGAAGCCAGGGAAGTTATAGTGGTGAATGTAGCGTTTGCCTGTTTCATTTGCATCCAGACCATCCAGACGCTGACCTTCGCTGATGGCGCCCAGTGTGGTTACTGTCAGAGCCTGTGTCTGTCCTCTGGAGAACAGAGCGGAACCATGCACACGAGGCAGTACGTCAACTTCTGCGCTCAGAGGTCTGATTTCTTCGATACCACGGCCGTCGGGACGTTTGTGTTCTCTCAGAATCATTCTTCTAACAGTCATTTTTTCAAATTTGTAGATGATTTCGTCTACCAGTGCCGCAATGTCTGTATCTTCAGCGGAAATTTCTGTCAGCGCTTCTGTCAGCTGTTCCAGAACTTCTTCTGTGATGACTTTGATCTTTGCGTCACGATCCTGTTTCAGTTCTGCAAAAACAGCTTCTTCCATTCTTGCATCTGTGATATATTCTGTTACCAGTTTGTAAGCATCTTCGGGAATCACATGTTCTGTGTAAGGTGCTTTTTCTTTACCTTCTTTTGCTGTGATTTCCTGAATGAATTTTACAACTTCCAGGTTAGTATCGAATGCCAGATGGATGGCTTCCATCATCAGTGCGTCAGGGATTTCGTCTGCGCCTGCTTCGATCATCATAACTTTATCTTCTTTGGAAGATACGGTCAGTGTCAGTCTTGTTTTTTCTCTCTGTTCTGCTGTGGGGTTTACCACCAGTTCGCCGTCCACATAACCGATGTTTACGGAAGAAACGGGATCTGTGAAAGGAATATCGGAAATGTTCAGCGCCAGAGATGCACCGATCATAGCTACCACTTCAGGCGCGCAGTCCTGATCTACGGACATAACAGTTGCAACGATGGCTACGTCGTTTCTGTAATCCTTAGGGAACAGAGGACGCAGAGGTCTGTCGATACATCTTGCTGTCAGGATTGCTTTTTCGGAAGGTCTGCCTTCTCTTTTGATAAAACCGCCGGGGATTTTACCTACGGAATACAGTCTTTCTTCGTAATCAATGCTCAGAGGGAAGAAATCAATGCCTTCTCTGGGCTTTTCGGATGCAATTGCAGTAACCAGTACAGTGGTTTCGCCGTAGCGAAGCAATACAGCGCCGTTGGCCTGTTCCGCTACTCTGCCAATTTCAGCTGTCAATGTTCTGCCTGCCAGTTCCATGGAATAGGTTCTAAACATGTTCATTCTCCTTTTCTGTCTGTTTTTCTCCTGCACCATAGATCTTCAACTTCAAAAACATGGTCGTCCATATTTGCAAAGTTGGAAATCTATAGTGCAACCTTCTTTGTTTTTGTTTGATAGAAGAAAAGAGAGGAAAAACCTCCTCTCTTTTCCTGATCTTTTGGTTTGTGTCTTACTTTCTCAGACCCAGTTCTGCAATGATTGTACGATATCTTTCGATATCCAGTTCTTTCAGGTAGTTCAGCAGACCTCTTCTCTGACCAACCATTTTCAGCAGACCACGTCTGGAGTGGTGATCTTTCTTGTGGCTTTTCAGGTGGTCTGTCAGCAGAGTGATTCTTGCTGTCAGCAGAGCGATCTGTACTTCGGGAGAACCTGTGTCGTTAGGTGTTCTGCCGTATTTTGCGATAATTTCCTGTTTGTTGATTGTTGCCATGATTTTTGGCCTCCTTAATAAATATTTTTTCTTGCAACCCCTAGAACTAAGTGAAGGTCGGAGCGTCCTGTCACTGAGTCCTGGTTTTACAGCGTTCTCATTTTATCATACTATATGACCCTTTGCAAGAGCAAAGGCTTGATTTCTTGCGATTTTTTCGTTTTTTCAGCTGGTTTGGGCTGATTTTTTCGTCTTTTTCTTTGGCTCATAGCGAAGCTGTGACATGAGCACCGCCACAAATACCACCGCGAAGCCCACTGCCATTCTGGGTGTCACTTCTTCATGGTACAGCAGTACAGAGAAAATAACCCCGAAAACAGATTCCAGACTCAACAGGATGGTTCCCACTGCCGCGTCTGTATGCTTGAGACCATAAGCCTGCAGGAACAGGCAAAGGGCTGTGGAAAGCAGTGCCAGATACATGACATTTCCCATGGCGCCCATGGAAACCGCCTCCGGCATACCACTTGTCAGGAATGTGCCAATCCAGCCGATGACCGCAGAAAAAGTGATCTGCATAGTAGTCAGCAGAATGGGATCTCTGCCTTTGGAAAACCACGCCACTGCTGTCAGGTCACAGGCATAGATCACACCGCAGACCAGTGTCACCATATCCCCCGGCAGCATAGACATATCCCCATTGAGGGAAATCAGTCCAATCCCTGCCAGACAGATGACAGCCGCAATAACATGATTGCGCTGAGGACGCTCCTTGGAAACAAACCAGTAGAAAAATGGTACAATGACGCAATAAACCGCTGTCAAAAAGGCGCTTTTGCCCGGTGTGGTTCCCATGGTAAGGGCAACGGTCTGGACAGCTGTGGCTGTCCCCATGGTCAAGCCTGTGATGATACCGCCAAGCAGATACCCCTTATCCAGTCTGCCCCATTTTTTAAAGGTAATGACCCAAAGCACCACTGCCGCAATGGTAAATCTTGCCGCTGTGATGAACCAGCCGGAAAGCTCCTCTGTGGCAAATTTCTGAAAAACGAAGGCGCTCCCCCAAATAATGGCTGTCAGAAGCAGCAGCAGATGTGCCCGTGTTCTTTTATTCTCCAACATGATGTTACCTCATATTTTATCTGTCCGTATGTTTTATTTTTCTTCTTCCGCTTTCCAGTGTTCATATTCCGCAGAAGCAAAATATTCTCTGGTCTGTTTGGCGTTGATGGCAATCTGTTCCTGCAGTTCGTCTACGCTTTCAAATTTCTTTTCGCTGCGCAGGAATTTATAGAAGAAAATCTGTAATTCTTCGCCATAAATCATTTTATTGAAGTCAAACAGATAGGTTTCCACAATTTTCTGTGTGCCGTTTACCGTAGGATTTTTGCCGATATTGGTCACACCGTAGTAATACTTGCCTTCATACAGTGTTTTTGTGGCATACACCCCATTGGGAGGGAACAGCTTCAAGGGATGGGCTTCGATATTCACTGTAGGGAAACCGATGGTACGCCCCAGTTTTTTCCCTTCTTTCACAGTACCCAGAATGAAATAAGGCACTGTCAGCATGGTATTGGCGCTTTCCAAATCCTTGTCGATGAGGCACTGACGGATACGGGAACTGCTGACCCGTTCGCCTTCATACTGGACAGAAGGCACCGCAATGACTTTCACGCCGTGTTCTTCACCCAAACGGCGCAGCATTTCATAATTGCCTGCCCGATTGCTGCCGAAATGATAGTTTTCCCCTACCACCAGCACTTTGCACTTCATGCGTTCAAAAAGCAGTTTTACGGCAAAGTCATAAGCAGACATGGAAGCAAAATCCTTATCAAAAGGATATTCGATATAAGTATCCACGCCCATCTGCTCCATGGTAAATAGCTTTTCAGAGGGCGCCATAATCAGGGCAAAATCCTCTTTTTTCTTGAATACCAGCATGGGATGAGGAGAAAAGGAAAATACCACGCTTTCCAGATTTTCCTCTGCCGCAAATTCTTTTGTCAGTTGAATCAGGGCACGGTGACCCAGATGCAGCCCGTCAAAGTTCCCCAGCGTAATGGCTGTGGGTCTGCTGCGGTCCACCTGCCCGTCTGTAATATGTTCCATTTCGATACTCCTTTAAATCAACATCTTAAATGGTTTGATATAAAAGCCTTCTTCGTCCCGTACTTCATACAGCCCCACCAGATGGTGTTCACTGTCAAAAACAGCGGCGATGTCACCTGCTGTCAGTTCTTTTTCCGCCTCATAAAACTTGGCGTAAACTCTGCCGCCGTTATACAGCATTTTTGTGGACTTCGGAGAAACGATGATTTTCGGGAAATCGGACAATGCCGCTTCCATGGACAGGAAAGCTTCTTCCTGCCGTCCTTCATCCGCCATTGTCTGCAATTCTCCCAATGTGATGGCATCCTCCAGCGCAAAACTGCCGGTACGGGTACGAGTCAGTTCTGCCATATGGGCGCCACAGCCCAGAGCCTTGCCAATATCACTGCAAAGGGTACGGATATAAGTCCCTTTGGAGCAGTCCACGTCTATTTCAAAGCGGTCAGGAGGCAGGAATCTTACGATATTGATGGCAAAAATGGTAATGGTTCTTGCTTTACGCTCGATTTCCTTTCCTTCCCGCGCCAGTTCATACAATTTCTTGCCGTTGACCTTGATGGCAGAATACATGGGCGGAATCTGTTTCTGTTCCCCCACAAATCCGGCTACTGCCTGTCTGATTTTTTCCTCGTCAAAATCCACAGGCTTTTCTTCCAGCACTTCACCAGCCGCGTCTTCTGTTGTGGTAGTGATGCCCAGCCGCACCATGGCACGGTAACGCTTTTTCCCGTCCATGATGATGTCCGCCAGTTTTGTAGCTTTGCCTACGCAAACTGGCAATACGCCTTCCGCGTCAGGGTCTAAGGTGCCTGTATGTCCCACTTTCTTTGTGTGGAGGATACGGCGCACCACAGCCACTACATCATGGGAGGTAAATCCCTTTTCCTTTCGGATATTCAAAATACCGTCCAAGTGATTCCCTCCTTACAGCATTTTTTCGATTTCTGCCAGCACCATTTCTTTTGCTTTGTCAATGGGTGCCGCAATGGTACAGCCTGCCGCTTTCACATGACCGCCGCCGCCGAATTTCTGTGCCAATGCGCAGACATCTCTGCCATCAGCGCCACGGAAGCTGGCTTTGACTTCTGTTTCTGTCTTTTCATAAAGGAAACATGCCACTTCTGCCCCCTGTACGCCTTTCAGATAATTGATGATGGCGTCCAGTTCCTTATTGGTACCGTTGCAGGCAGCAATTTCCGCAGAAGTAATGGTTGCACATACCACTTTGCCGTCAAAATACAGTTTTGCGTTTTCCAAAGCCTGTCCCATGATTTTCATTTCGGAAAAACTGCGGCTGTCGAAAAAGCGGTTATAAATATCTGTAAAAGGAATCCCTGTTTCCATCAAAGCCCCTGCCACACGCATGGTGTTGGGGGATGTGGAAGAATGACGAAAACCGCCAGTGTCATAAATAAGACCAGCATAAAGCCCTGCCGCCATGTCCTTGTCGATGGGATAATTCCCTTCCAGAAAACCGTATACGATTTCGGATGTGGAGGACGCTTCCCCTTCCACATAATTATACTGACCGTAATAAGTATTGCTGCTGTGATGGTCAATATTAATGGTCACATCTGCCTGATGGAACCAATGCCCTGCAGCCCCCAGACGACCTTCGTCGCCGCAGTCCAGCGCCAGAAACAAGTCAGCTTTCGCCGCCGCTTCTTTCACCAGATGCTTACCGAGAATCACATCATACTTAGGTGCATAATGTTCCAGCAGTACGGTCACATCTTTGCCGGCTTTTTCCAATGCCAGCCCGAAAGCAAGGCAAGCCCCGATGGCGTCACCGTCGGGATTGGTATGCCCTGCAATCTGAATGGTCTTTGCCTGTGCAATTTTTTCCAGAATTTCCTGTTTTGTATTATTCTGCATCTTTCTGCACTTCTCTTTCCTCACGGTCTTTGGCAATCTGCGCCATAAGCTGTTCCATACGAACGGCATATTCCGCAGATTCGTCCAGTTTGAAAATCAGTTCTGGTGTCAGGCGGAGATTTACACGTTCTGCCACCAGATGACGGATGAAACCAGCTGCGTTTTTCAAGCCTTTCATGACGCTTGCTTTCTGGTTTTCATCTCCCAGCACAGATACATATACTTTGCAGTATTTCAAATCCTGGGTTGTATCCACACGCACCACGCTGGTCATAGCGCCGATGCGAGGGTCTTTCAGTTCTGCCCGTACAATCTGAGAAACTTCCTTGAAAATTTCGTCATTGATACGGGAAATTCTTGTATTGTTCTTCATATATTTTCACCTGCTTATCTAGGTACTTCTACCATGGTATAGGCTTCGATCCAGTCGCCTTCTTTCACATCGTTGAACTTCTTGAATACCAGACCGCATTCATAACCAGCAGCAACCTCTTTTACGTCGTCTTTGAAGCGTTTCAAACTTTCCAGATCGCCTTCGTAAACAACAACGCCGTCACGAATGATACGAACCTGGCAGTTTCTTACGAATTTACCGTCTTTTACATAGCTGCCGGCAATAGTACCAACACCGGATGCTTTGAACAGCTGACGTACTTCTGCATGACCCAGTACCTGTTCTTCGAATACAGGATCCAGCAGACCTTTCATAGCAGCTGTGATATCTTCGATAGCGTTGTAGATGACACGGTACAGACGAACGTCAACTTTTTCTTCATCCGCAAATGCTTTTGCAGCGGGTTCGGGACGTACGTTGAAGCCGATGATGATGGCGTTGGATGCGGAAGCCAGCATAACGTCGCTTTCTGTGATAGCGCCAACACCGCCATGGATGATACGTACACGTACTTCTTCGTTGGACAGTCTTTCCAAACTCTGACGAACGGCTTCTACGGAGCCCTGTACGTCTGCTTTGACTACGATGTTCAGTTCTTTCATGTTACCGCTCTGAATCTGAGAGAACAGGTCGTCCAGAGATACTTTCTGTGGTGTTTCCTTGATCATGTTTTCTCTGTTCTTCGCGATGATGCTTTCAGCAACCTGTCTTGCCTGTTTATCATTTTCTGCTACATAGAAGCTGTCACCAGCGGAAGGTACTTCAGACAGACCCAAAATTTCTACAGGAGTAGAAGGGCCTGCTTTTTTCACACGTCTGCCCTTATCGTCAGTCATGGCACGAATCTTACCATAAGCCGCACCTGCAACGATGGGGTCACCTACCTGCAAAGTACCGTTCTGTACCAGTACCGTTGCAACAGGACCTCTGCCTTTATCCAACTGTGCTTCTACGATAGCGCCTCTTGCGTTTTTGTTGGGGTTTGCTTTCAGTTCTTTCATTTCTGCTACCAGAATGATCATTTCCAGCAGAGAATCCAGACCGTCTTTTGTCACTGCGGAAACAGGTACACAGATAGTCTGACCGCCCCAGTCTTCCGCTACCAGACCATATTCTACCAGTTCCTGTTTTACACGGTCAGGGTTTGCGGAGGGTTTATCCATTTTGTTGATGGCAACGATGATTTCAACGCCTGCTGCCTTCGCATGGTTGATGGCTTCTACAGTCTGAGGCATAACACCGTCATCTGCCGCTACAACCAGGATAGCGATATCTGTGATCTGTGCGCCACGCATACGCATTGCTGTAAAAGCTTCGTGACCGGGTGTATCCAAGAATGTGATTGGTTTGCCGTCGATCTGTACAGTGTAAGCACCGATGTGCTGTGTGATACCGCCGGCTTCGCCTTTTGTTACGTTACTGTGACGGATGGCATCCAGCAGGGATGTTTTACCATGGTCAACGTGACCCATAACAACAACAACGGGAGGTCTTTCTTTCAGATCTTTTTCGTCGTCTTCTTCCTCTGCGAAAACGGTTTCCAGAATGTCTTTTTCTTCTTCCTGTTCCAGAATGACATTGTAGTCTTCCGCAATAGCAGCAGCTGTGTCAAAGTCCAGTGTGGCGTTGATGTTCAGCATCTGGCCTTTTTTCATCAGTGCCATTACCAGATCGGAACCTTTTTTGCCCAGTACTTCGGCCAGATCTTTTACGCTGATGGAAGCAGGAATGGATTTGATGACAGGTTCTGCTGCTTTTTCAGCTGCTTCCAGCGCTTCCAGTTCTGCCATGAGCGCTGCTTCTTCTTCCATTTCACGTCTTCTGCGTTCCAGAGGATTTTCTCTGGGTTTCTGGTCTTTTTTGCCTTTGCCTTTTTTATCTTTTTTGCCCTGATTCTGGTTGTTCTGGGCGTTGTTGTTCTGGTTTTTATTCTGGTTGTTGTTTTTGTTCTGATTATTATTCTGCGGGTTCTTGCCGTCCTGCGCTTTTTTGTTTTCGCCCTTGTTTCTGTTATCCTGTTTGGGAGCATCTTTCCGCTGATTTCCCTTATGCTGCTCTTTTAC